>ERZ869909.182-NODE-182-length-93163-cov-5.164386_pt1 | contig 93163 bp, 84 predicted proteins | sample MGYA00520892_ERZ869909 | MGnify/ENA primary metagenome ERZ869909 (study PRJEB32215, sample SAMEA104723947) | bioreactor metagenome | biome: bioreactor; feature: anaerobic bioreactor; material: water | place: China | collected 2015-03-12 ... | reverse complement strand
CGCGCCGGGCAGATGGCGCAGCTGGCGGCGCTGATGGCCAGCGTGGCGGAAAACGCCCGCGAATGCCTGGTCTGCGGCAATATCACCCAGTCCGACATCTGCCCGATCTGCGAGGATCCCGGCCGCGCCACCGGCGAGATCTGCGTGGTGACCGACGTGGCCGACCTCTGGGCGCTGGAACGCGGCCGCGCCTTTCACGGCCGCTACCACGTGCTGGGCGGCAGCCTCTCGGCGCTGGACGAGATCGGCCCCGAAGACCTGCGCATCCCCCAGCTCATCGCCCGCATCGCCGAGGAAAAGGTCACCGAGGTCATCCTCGCCCTCTCGGCCACGGTCGAGGGCCAGACCACAGCGCATTACATCGCCGAGGCGCTGGCACCCACCGGCGTCGCCGTCACCGGCCTGGCGCAGGGCGTGCCGATCGGCGGGGAACTGGACTATCTCGACGACGGCACCATCACCGCCGCGCTGCGCGCCCGCCGCCAGTTCTAGCGGCGCCCGCAGAGCCGGGGCTCTGCCCCGGACCCCGGGGTATTTTTGAAACGGAGAAAGACGCGGGAGGCGAGCCCATGCTGCGCATGACAAAAGGGGCTCCGAAACCGGCGCCCCTTGGTTTTCACCGTTCTGCAAATACTCCGGGGGTCCGGGGGCAGCGCCCCCGGCCGCGCCGTCAGGCGTCCAGCTTTTCCACCGCCTTGGCCGGCTTGGCGATCTCGATGCGGCGCGGCTTCAGCGCCTCGGGGATCTCGCGCACCAGATCGACATGCAGCATGCCATCGGCATGGGTGGCGCCGCTGACCTTCACATGATCGGCCAGATGGAAGCGGCGCTCGAAGGCGCGGGTGGCGATGCCGCGATGCAGATAGGTCCGCTCAGCGGCCTCCTCGGCCTTGCGGGCGGCGATGATCAGGGCGTTTTCCTTGACCTCGACATTGAGCTCATCGGCCGAGAAACCGGCCACCGCGACCGAGATGCGATAGGCGTTCTCGTCGGTCTTTTCGATATTGTAGGGCGGGTAGGTGGGCTGCACCGGCTCGGCGGCCAGAACGCGGTCCATCAGGTCGGCGATACGGTCAAAGCCGACCGAGGCACGAAACAGCGGGGTGGGATCGAAATTACGCATGGGTCTCATCCTCTATTGAGCGATGTGATGGGTTGGGCCCACCGGACGGGCCGGTCGGGCGGGTTCACCGGGCCCGCTTTGGCACCCGGTATCCCTGATCTGGGAAGCGCTGGGCAGGGTTTCAAGAGGGCGCGCGATGCGGGCGCGGGCCCTCAGGGGCGCAGGAAGCGGGCGCTGTCGCGGGCGCCGCCGGGGCTGCCGAGCCGGGCGGCCAGCGCCTCGATCCGTCCCTCAAGCCGCATGCCCAGCGCCACCTGCCGCGCGCCGCTTTCGGCCCGTGCCGAAATCACCGAGACGATGCGCGGCTCTGCGCCGTCATAGCTGAAGACCGGCGCGCCCGAGGCGCCGAAATCGATGGCGCAGGACAGCACCATCACCCCGTCCGGGCGCTGGTCCATCACCGTGCAACGATCCTGAAGCGATGGCGCCTCGGCGCGTTCGCGCGCATAGGAGACCACCGCCACCCGTTCTCCGCGTGCCGGCACGACCCCGCCGAGGGGCAGCGGCGTGATCGAGGGCAGCCGGATCGGCTGATCCAGCTCCAGCAGCGCCAGATCGGCGGCGACCCGGTCCAGCGCCTCGCCATTGCCGGGCTGAAAACCGGGCTCGATCGCCATGCGTCGGATGCCGCGAATCGCCTCGGCGCGGCCGGTGCGCCAGCCGGCCAGAAAGGTGATGCTGCCGGTATCGAGCGGGGCGCCGGTGGCGCGGTCAAAGAGGCAATGCGCCGCCGTCAGTACCCGGTCGGGGGCGATCAGCGTGGCGGTGCAGAAGGCCTGCGTGCCCAGATTGAGCCGCCCCACCGCCTGCCAGCCGCGGCTGGAATCGCGGGTGGTGAGCGGATGCAGGGCGCTGTCGCTGGTAGTGGCCTGAGCGGCCGCAGCCCCGGCGGTGCCGGTCAGCGCCGGAAGGGTGATCAGCAAGGTGGCGATCAGGGATTTCATGCTCATTCAGGCGGTCCGGCGTTCTGGCGGTCATCTATAGCGGGGGCCAGACTCGCCTTTCAGTAGGGCCAGATTGAGGCGCGCTTTGGGCCGGATCAGCGCAGGATCGGCACCATGCCGGGGCGCGCCGCGCTGCCGTTGGTCGCCAGTGCCGCCGGGCGCGGCCCGCCGCAGGCCCAGTCCAGCAATTCGACCGTATGCACCACCGGCAGCGCGGTGCCGCTGCCGATCTGCATCATGCAGCCGATATTGCCGGCGGCGATCAGATCCGGCGCGCGGGCCTCCAGCGTTGCCACCTTGCGCGCCTTCAGCTCGGCCGAGATTTCCGGCTGCAGCAGGTTGTATGTGCCGGCCGAGCCGCAGCACAGATGGCTGTTGGCCGGCTCCACCACCTCGAAGCCGACGCGCTTGAGCAGGTCCTTGGGCGCGGTCTTGATCTTCTGGCCATGTTGCAGCGAGCAGGCGGCATGATAGGCCACGCGCAGCCCTTTCGGCGCGCCTTCGGGGATGCCCAGCTCTTCCAGCAGTTCGGTGACATCGCGGGCCAGTCCGGCGATGGTGGCGGCATCCTCGGCCAGCACGGGGTCGGTGCGCAGCATATGGCCGTAATCCTTGACCGTGGTGCCGCAGCCCGAGGTATTGATCACCACCGCATCCAGCCCGGCGGTGCGCTTCTCGCGCATCCAGGCGCGGATGTTGCGCGCCGCCGCGGCATGGCTTTCGTCCTCGCGGCCCATGTGATGGGTCAGCGCGCCGCAGCAGCCCGCACCCTCGGCCACCACCACCTCGCAGCCCAGACGGGTCAGCAGCCGGATGGTGGCATCGTTGATATCGGTATTGAGCGCGCGCTGGGCGCAGCCGGTCATCAGCGCCACCCGCTTGCGCCGCTGCCCCCGGGCGGGAAAGACCTGCGGATCGTCGTTGCGGCTGACGGGCGGCACCTTGGCGGGTGCCATGGCCAGCATCGCCTTGAGCCTTGCATCGGGCATCAGGAAGGCGAAGGGCCGGCCGAGCTTTGCCCCCAGGAGCGCCAGCCGGAAGCGGGTGGGATGCGGGATCACCCGCGCCAGCATCCAGCGCAGCAGCCGGTCCATCAGCGGGCGGCGATAGGTATGTTCGATATGGGCGCGGGCGTGATCGACCAGATGCATGTAATGCACGCCCGAGGGGCAGGTGGTCATGCAGGCCAGGCACGAAAGGCAGCGGTCGATGTGCTTGACGGTCTGCGCGTCGGCGGGGCGGCCGGTCTCCAGCATCTCCTTGATCAGATAGATGCGCCCGCGCGGGCTGTCGAGCTCATCCCCGAGCACCGCATAGGTGGGGCAGGTGGCGGTGCAGAAGCCGCAATGCACACAGGCCCGCAGGATCTGGTTCGAGCGCGCAATGGCCGGGTCGCGGAGCTGTTCGGGGGTGAAATGGGTCTGCATCGGGCTGCCTTGTGACGGGTTGGAGGCGGTTCAGGGCCGCTACAGGGTGAGGGCAAGAGCGACCAACATCACCCCCAGCAAGATGCCCGGCGCTGCCAGCGCATACCGCCAGCCGGTCAGTTCCGGTCGCAGATGGCGCAACAGTTGCGCCAGCCCGCCGGCAGCGGTGCCCAGAACCGCCATCCAGACCATGACCGAATGATAGCCCAGCTCCAGCCCCCGCCCCGCCGCATCGGAGGAGCCGCGCCCGGGCACCCCCCAATAGGCAAAGGCCAGAATGAGCAAAACCATCAGCGCCATGCCGATCAACGGCGCGCGACCGGGCGGCAAGGTCGCCACCAGCAGAAAGGGCACGATGGCAATCAACGCAAGGAAGAACAAGATTTCCATGGTGCCTCCTAGCTCATCAGCCCAGGATTGAGGATGCCGCGCGGATCGAAACGGCGACGCAGACCGGCGGAGAGGGCGGCAACCGGGCCCGGTTCGGGATGGAAGGCGGGAAGGCTGGCGCGGGTTTCGGCACTGGCGCGGATCAGCGTGGCATGGCCGGTGAAATTGCCCAGCCGGGCGCGCAGATCCTGGCCCGGCGGCAGCAGCAGCCACAAGAGCCCACCGCCCCAATCGAGCAGCGCCGTGCCGCCGGCACGCCCGGCCAGCGCCGGGGCCTCGCCGGGGCGGGTGGCGATGCGCCAGACATCGCCCGTGCGGCCATGGAACGGTGCCACATCGCGCACCTGACGCCAGAGCGCGGCGCTTTCTCCGGCATCCAGCAGCGCGGCCTCGCCATGCGCCGCAAGCCGCGCCGCCAGCGCCTTGCCGCGATAGGCCACCGAGGCCGCGAAACCTTCAAGCCGCAACAGGGTGCGGCCATCGGGCAGATGCGCGGCGCCCGACACTTCGAAGGGCGAGCCCAGGGCCGCGGCCATGGCGGCAACGGCGCCGGCCAGATCCAGCCCCTCCAGCACCAGCGTCGCTTCGGTTTCCGGGCGCGGCAGCAGCTTGAAGGAAACCTCGCTCAACACGCCCAGCGTGCCCCAGGAGCCGGCCATCAGCTTGACCAGATCATAGCCGGTGACATTCTTCATCACCCGCCCGCCATTGCTGACCACCGCACCGCTGCCATCAATGAAGCGCACCCCGATCAGGCTGTCGCGGCAGGCCCCGGCCTGCACCCGGCGCGGCCCCGAGGCATTGGCCGCCACCATGCCGCCGATACTGGGCGTGCCCTCGGTGCCCATCAGGCCGCGATGGTCCATCGGCTCGAAGGGCAGGCGCTGGGCTTCGGCATCAAGCGCGGCTTCGATCTCGGCCAGCGGAGTGCCGGCGCGCGCAACCAGAGTCAGCGCGCCAGGCTCGTAAAGCGTGATGCCGCTGATCCGGCTGGTGCACAGTTCCTGCGCATCAGTGGAAAGGCGCCCCACCGGCCGGGTGCCGCCACCACGGATGCGCAGCGGACCACGCGCGCTGGCGATCATCGCGGCCAGTTCGGCCTCGTCAGCCGGCAGCAGGGCCTCGGTGTTCAGGGTCAAGTTGGGGGTCATGGAGGCGCTCATGCGGCGGCTTTCGCGCGCCGGCTCTCGGTGGCGTCGAGCGGGAAGACCTTGGCCGGATTGAGCAGCCAGCGTGGGTCGAAGACATCCTTGACGGCCAGTTGCGCCTCCAGATCGGCGGCGGCGTATTGCACATGCATCAGGTCGCGCTTTTCCACGCCCACGCCATGCTCGCCGGTCAGGCAGCCGCCGACCTCGACGCAGAGCCGCAGGATATCGGCGCCGAAGGCCTCGCAGCGCTCCAGATCGCCGGGCTTGTTGGCGTCGAACAGGATCAGCGGATGCATGTTGCCATCGCCGGCATGAAACACATTGGCCACCTCCAGCCCGTATTCGCGGCTCATCTCGCCGATGCGGCGCAGCACCAGCGGCAGGCTGGACACCGGGATCGTGCCATCCAGACACATGTAATCATTGATCTGCCCCATGGCGCCGAAGGCCGATTTTCGCCCCAGCCAGATCTTTTGCGATTCCGCCTTCGAGCGGCTTTCGCGCAGTTCCACCGGGTTGTGGCGCCGGGCGATTGCCGAGATCCGCGCCAGCTGGTCGTCGATCTCGGAGGGCGAGCCTTCGACCTCGACGATCAGCAGCGCCTCGCAATCGGGATAGCCGGCGCCGGCGAAATCCTCGGTGGCGCGGATGCAGGGACGGTCCATGAATTCGATCGCCACCGGCAGGATGCCGGCCTTGATGATATCCGAGACACATTGCCCGGCGACCTCGTTGCTATCAAAGCCGATCAGCACCGGGCGCGCGCCCTCGGGCTTGGGCAGAATGCGCAGCCAGGCCTCGGTGACGACGCCAAGCTGCCCTTCCGAGCCACAGACCAGCCCCAGCAGGTCCAGACCCGGGGCCTCCATGAAGGGGCCGCCGAGTTCCAGCACGGTGCCATCCATCAGCACCATGGTCACGCCCAGCAGGTTGTTGGTGGTGACGCCGTATTTCAGGCAATGCGCGCCGCCGGAATTCATGGCGATATTGCCGGCGATGGCACAGGCCAGCTGGCTGGAGGGATCGGGGGCATAGAAGAAACCCGCTTCCTCCACCGCGCCGGTCACCGCGAGATTGGTGATGCCGCTCTGCACCCGGATGGCGCGGTTGGGGTAATCCACTTCCATCACATCGCGCAGCCGCGCGACGCCGAGGATGATGCTGTCCTCGGTCGGCAGCGCGCCGCCGGCCAGCGAGGTGCCCGAGCCGCGCGGCACCACCTTGACCCCCTCGGCATGGCAGAGCCGCAGCACGGCGGCCACTTCCTCGGTGCTGGAGGGCAGCACGGCGGCGAGCGGCGGGCAGCGATAGGCGGTCAGCGCGTCGCATTCATAGGCGCGGGTTTCATGCGGATCGTCGATCACCGCCTCATGGGGCAGGATACGGCGCAGGGCGGCAACGATCTCGGCCCGCCGCGACAGGACGGCGGTATCGGGTGCTGGCATCTGCATGGCGGGTCTCCCTGCTATTGGTAAAAAAATATAACCAATTTACAGGTTCTGTCCAGCGGAGAATCCCGGCGTTGCCCGGCGTGGGAAGGGTGCGGGTTTCCCGCTGGCGCCGCGCCTTTACCGGCGCGCCTCGCGCAGCCAGCCACCCAGGATCAGCCCGGCGCCCAGGAGCAGCCAGGCCCAGGGCGGCAGCAGCGTGCTCAGCCGCAGATCGGTGGTCAGATAGGCCTCGCGCGGGGTGACGCCCAGCCAGCCCCGGCCATGCGCCTGCCGCCCGGGCGCGACGCGGCGCAGATCGGGTTGGCCATCGGCCAGCACCGCCACGCCGCCCTGTGTGGCATTGAGCAGCGGCGCCAGCGGGCGGGGATCGGCGATGGTGGTCTCGTATTCGCGCGGATTGCCCGGCCCCAGCACGATCACCGTATCCAGCGCCCCGTCCGACAGCCGGTAAAGACCCTGATCCAGCCCGTCGATACTGGTGGCGAAACGGCCGGGCGCGACCTGCGGCAGGGTGACCTCCAGCGCGCTGCCATCGGGGGCCTGCACGGTCACGCGGTGCGGCCCGGCTTGCAGCGACTGGCGAGTGATGCGCAACGCGCCGCCCTGCACGCTGGCGCCCAGCGCCTCTTCTTCCAGCTCGGGCTCGCCCATCATCCAATGCGCCAACCGGCGCAGCAATTCGCCCTGCGGCCCGCCGCCCTCGAACCCGCGATCCCAGAGCCAGGCCTGATCCGAGGCCAGCAGCGCCACCCGTCCCTCGCCCACACGGTCGAGCACCAGAAGCGGGCGCCCGCCCAGCCCCTCCATCACCACATCGCCGCGCCGCGGGCTCAGATCCACCAGCCGCAGCCAGCGCCCCCAGCCGGGGCTGCCATCCTCGCGCCGCGGCAGATCCTCGGCCAGCCCGGCAGTGACCGGGTGGCGCTGCCCCAGTTCCGAAGTCAGCGGCACAAAGGGTTCCTCGAACACCCGCGCGGTGGGTTCGGCAGGGAAAATGCGCCCGAGCGGTGAATAATAGATGCTGTCGGCGCTGGCCAGTTCGCGCCCGCCCACCACCAGCAGCGCACCGCCCTGTTCGACATAGCGGCGGATGTTCTCGAAATAGCTGTTGGGCAGGATGCCGCGCCGGCGATAGCGGTCGAAGATGATCAGATCGAACTCGTCGATCTTCTCGATGAACAGCTCGCGGGTCGGAAAGGCGATCAGCGACAGTTCGTTGACCGGCACGCCATCCTGCCGGTCGGGCGGGCGCAGGATGGTGAAATGCACCAGATCCACCGCCGGGTCGGATTTCAGCAGGTTGCGCCAGGTGCGCTGACCGGCATGCGGCTCGCCCGAAACCAGCAGCACCCGCAGCCGGTCGCGGATGCCGTTGATCTGCACCACGGCCTCATTGTTGCGGGTGGTCAGCTCGCCCGGCGCCGGATCAAGCACGAAATGCAGCACATTGACCCCGCCGCGCTCCAGCGTCACCGCCAGATCCATGTCGCGCCCGACCGGCGCCATGGCATAGCGCATCTCCTCGCCGTTGACGGAAAAGCCCACCCGCACCGGCTGGCCGCGCAGCGCCGGCGGCACCGCGCCCTCATCCTCGATGCGCAGGGTCATGCTCAGCACTTCGCCAAGAATGCCATAGGTCGGGGCATTGCGGATGATGAGCCGACGGTCCCAGTCGTCAGGCTCGCCGGTCTGCAGCAGATGCAGCGGTGCCGGCAGATCGGCGGGGGCGGCGCCCATGTCATGCACAATCCCGTCAGAGATGACGAATACCCCGGCCAGCCGGTCGCGCGGCAGATCGGCCAGCGCTCCACCCAGCGTCGTCATCAGCCGCGAGCCGCCGTTATCGGGGTCATCGGGCAGACGGGTTTCGCGCGCTTCGATGCCCAGCACCTCCAGCCGGCGCAACAGATGGACATGCGCGGCTTCCGTCTGCTCGGCCCGCGCCCCCAGCCGGTTCGAGCCGGTATCATCGACCACGATCAGCGCGATATCGCCCAGCGGCGCGCGATCCTCGCTGCGCAGCGCCGGATTGGCCAGCGCCGCCAGCACCGCCGCCAGCCCCAGCCCGCGCAACCACCAGCCGCTCAGCCCGCGCCAGAGCGAAATGGCAGTGATCACCAGCGCCAGCGCCGCCAGCCCGGCCAGGAGCGGCCAGCCCAGATGCGGCTCCAGCACGATCTGCGCCCCGCCGATCATTGGCCCAGCCTTTCCAGCAGCGCCGGCACATGCACCTGATCGGATTTGTAGTTGCCCGAGAGCACATGCATGATCAGGTTGATGCCGAAACGCAGCGCCATCTCGCGCTGGCGCTCGCCGGTCATGCCGCGTCCGATGGGCAGCAGCGGCAGGCCGTTGGCATCAATCGCCCAGGCCGCCGCCCAGTCATTGCCGCCGATCACCACCGGCGTCACGCCATCGTTGAGATTGCGAAACGGCATGCCTTCGGCGCGTTCGGCATCAGGCGGCGCGGCCTCGACCCAGAGTGTCGAGCCGGCGTAGCGGCCGGGGAAATCGGCCAGCAGATAGAAGGTGCGGGTCAGCACATGATCGGCCGGCACCGGCTCCAGCGGTGGAATGTCCAGCCCGGCGGCGATGGCCTGCAGGCGCCGCGCGGCCGGGGTGGTGCCGCTCAGCCGGGCGATCTCGGCATCGCGGGTGTCGAACAGGATCATCCCGCCCGAGCGCAGGTAACGGTTGAGCCTGGCATAGGCCTCGGTCGAGGGGATCGGGCTGGTTTCGATCACCGGCCAATAGAGGAAGGGAAAGAGCGCCAGATCATCGGTTTCGGGGTCGATCAGCATCGGTGCGCCGGGCTCGACCGAGGTGCGCCGGAACAGTGCCACCGACAGCCCCTGCAAGCCGGCGCGGGCCACCTCGTCGATGCGCGGATCGCCGCTGCGCACATGCGCCAGCGCCAGGGTTTCGATCGCCTCCAGAGCGCGCGGGTCAAGCGCGGTATCGGCCTGTGCGGGGGGCGGGGCAAGCGCTGTGCCCAGGGCCAGCGCCAGTGCGCCGGCAGCAGCGCCGCGCCGGAGGCTGCCGCCCAGCCGCCCACCCAGCGCCAGCGTGGCCAGCGCATCGATCATCAGCGCCAGCGCCGCCAGCGCGAAAAGCCAGCCGGCCAGTGGCTGTTCGGCCCGCGCCATGCCGGTTTCCACCGCCGTGCCTGAAGGCCAGCGCGCCGCTTCCAGCCGGGTCCAGGGGCCGGTGGCATTGAGCGCCAGTTGCTGCCCGGCATGGCTGTAAAGCCCGGGCCAGCGCGCGGCATCGGGCGCTTGCGCGCCGGACAGCACCTGCGCCAGCGCTTCGCCCTGCAGGGCGGGCTGGTCGCGGGCCTCGTGCAGCTGGCCGAAACCATCGAGCCGCGCCTCGGCCTGCCAGAGCGTGCCGGCCAGTTCGGCGGCATCGGGCCGGTCGGCGCGGGCCGAGACCGCCAGCCGCTCCAGCATCTCCACGAACAGCCCCGAGAGCGGCAGGTTGGACCATTCGGCATTGGCAGTGACATGGAACAGCACCACCTGCCCCTCACCCAGCAGGCGCCGCGTCACCAACGGCGTGCCATCGGCCAGCTCGGCGATGGAGCGCTGCGCCAGATCGGGGCCGGGCTGGGCCAGCACCTGCGCGCGCACCGCCACATCGCCGGGCAGCCGCAGCCCGGCAAAGGGAGTATCATCGCGAAACGGTGCCAGACCGCGCGGCGCGCCCCAGCTCATGGCGCCGCCGACCGTGCGCCCGCCGGCGCGCAGCGGCACCGGCAGCAACGGATCGTCGGCGCCCAGCCCGCCAAGGCCGCTGGCGGAACCGGAATTGCCCTGTGCCGCCAGCCGCGGCCCGGCGAAGCGCAGAAGCAGCCCGCCGCCCTCCACCCAGTCGCGCAGTGCCAGCGCCTCCGAGGCGCTCAGCGTCGGCATATCGGCCAGCACGATGACATCGGGCGCCGCCAGCAGCAGATCGTCGATCACCGTGCCCTCGATCAGATCGGCGCTCGGCGTCAGTGCCTGACGCAGGTAATGCAGCGGCGACAGCAGGGCGAGCGCCTCGCTGGCATCGCGCACATTCAGGAGCGCCACCTTGCGGCGGCGCAGGCTGTCATCGCTCAGACTGACCGCCCCGGCACCGCGCGCGCCGGCAATCTGGAAACGGGTGATGCGGTTGCGCAGCTCGGGTTGCAGGGCAAAGGCGGCTTCGGCCTCGGCCTGCCCGGCGGCGAGCGGCAGCGCGGCGCGGGCCAGTTCGCGCTCCTGCCCGGCGGGGTCGCGGCCGATGGCCAGCAGGTTGAGCATGACCTCGGGCAGGGCGGGGCCGGCGCGGTGCAGCGGCAGGCGGATCACCCCGTCATCAAACACCGCCGGGCCCAGTGCCAGGGCCGGGGTGGCGGGCTCGAACACCGTCAATGGCCCCAGTGCGCCCAGCCGGTTCAGCAGTGCGGCGCGGCCCTCATCCTCCAGCCCGTCGGAGAGCCACAGGGTTTCAAGCGGTTGCGGCAGCCCGTCCAGCCAGTCGGCACTTGCGGGCGGGGCGAAGGGCAGCGGCGCCAACGCGCTCAGCCGCTCCTGCCAATGGCTGGCATCGCGAAACACCACGCCCTCGGCGGGCGGTTCGCTGCGCAAGACCAGTGCCACCGGGCGGCCGTCGCGCCGGGCCTCGGCCAGCGCGCGCGAGACCCGCTCGATCCGCCCCGGCCAGTCACGCGCGCTGGCCCAGCCGGCATCCATCACCACCAGCAGTGAGCCCTCGGCAGGGCCACCGCTGCGCGGGTTCAGCACCGGCCCGGCCAGCGCCAGAATGAGCGCCGCCAGCGCCCCCACCCGCAGCATCAGCAGCCACCAAGGGGTGCGCTGGCTCTCGGGGTCGCGCTCGCGCAGGCCGATCAGCAGCGCGATACCGGGAAAACGGCGGCGCACCGGTGCGGGCGGCACGGCACGCAGCAGCCACCACAGCAGCGGCAGCGCGATGAGCGCGGCCAGCAGGGCCGGGGCGGTGAAGCCAAGCGCGCCGACGGTCAGCATCAGCGCCTCCGCCCGCCGCCAATGGCGTGATAGAGCCACATCAGCCCCTCGGCGGCTGGGCGGTCGGTATGCAGCGTGGTGAATTGCCAGCCGGTCTGGCGTGCCAGTCGGGCCAGATGATCCTTGCGCGCGGCCAGTCGCTGGCGATAGGCGGCGCGCAGATCGCTGGCGCGCAGGGTCTCATGCGCCAGATCGCCGCTCATGCTTTCAAACCGCGTGCGGCCATCGAAGGGAAAGCTTTCCTCGGCGGGGTCGAGCAGCTGCACGATCAGCCCGCGCATGTTGCGCCGCGCCGCCAGATCGAGCGCGGCTTCCAGCGCCTCGGGCGGGCCAAGGAAATCCGAGAACAGCACCACATGCCCGCCGGCCGGCGTGGCGCGCAGATCGGGGGCGGTGCGCTCAAGCGTTGCGGGCGGCGCGCTCAGCGCCTGCGCCAGCCGGCGGCCCTGAAGCTGCCCGGCACGCGGCGGCAGATCGGGATGCGCCAGCCCCACCCTTTCACCCCCGCGCAACAGCACCAGCGCCAGCGCCATGGCCAGGAGCCGCGCGCGGGCGGATTTGGTCTCGCGCCGCGGGCTGGCGCTGTAATCCATCGCCGCGCCGCCATCGACCCAAAGCGCCACCGCCCGCGCCGCCTGCCATTCGGTCTCGCGCACGAAGACATCATCGCCGCGCCCCGAGCGCCGCCAGTCGATGCGTCCGGCGCCATCGCCCGTGCCGGCGGGACGGAATTGCCAGAATTCGGCGCCGCTGCCAGCGCGGCGGCGGCCATGGGCGCCGGGCAGGGCGCTGTTGGCCAGATGTTCGGCGGCAACCAGCAGGGCCGGCAGCGTGGCGCTCAGCGCTTCGGCGCTCTGGCGCAGGCTGACCGGCGTTGTGCTCACGCCGCCGCCTCGGTGCTGGCGGTGGCGCGCCCGGCCACCCGGTCGATGATGGCGCCAAGGCTCTCGCCCCGGGCGCGCGCAGCAAAGCTGAGCGCCATGCGGTGGCTCAGCACCGGGCGTGCCAGCGCCGCCACATCCTCGGCCGAGGGGGCCAGCCGCCCGGCCAGCAGCGCGCGGGCCCGCACCGCAAGCATCAGCGCCTGCGCGGCGCGCGGCCCCGGGCCCCAGCTCAGCGCATCGCCCAGCGCGGCATCGGCATCGGGCGTGCCGGGGCGACAGGCGCGCACCAGATCGAGGATCGCCGCCACCACCCCCTCGCCGACCGGCATGCGCCGGATGAGTGCCTGTGCCTCGATCAACTCTGTGGCGCTGAAAACCGGGCGGGCCTCGGCCTCATCGGCGCCGGTGGTGGCCAGCAGGATCGCGCGTTCGGTATCGCGGTCGGGGTAATCGACATCGATCTGCACCAGAAAACGGTCGAGCTGGGCCTCGGGCAGCGGATAGGTGCCCTCCTGTTCGATCGGGTTCTGGGTGGCCAGCACATGGAAGGGCGCGCCCAGCGGGCGGTGTTGCCCGGCGATGGTCACCTCGCGCTCCTGCATCGCCTGCAACAGCGCTGACTGCGTGCGCGGCGAGGCGCGGTTGATCTCATCGGCCATCAGCAGCTGGCAAAAGACCGGCCCCTCGATGAAGCGAAAGGCGCGGCGGCCATCCTCGGCGGTTTCCAGCACTTCCGAGCCCAGAATATCGGCCGGCATCAGATCCGGGGTGAACTGGATGCGGTTGCTATCGAGCCCCATCACCGTGGCCAGGGTTTCCACCAGCCGGGTCTTGCCCAGCCCCGGCAGGCCGACCAGCAGCGCATGGCCGCCCGACAGCAGCGCGATGAGCGACAGATCCACCACGTTTTCCTGGCCGATGAAGCGGGGCGCGATGCTGGCGCGCGCGGCGGCAAGTTTCTCGCCCAGTGCCTCGATGGCGGGGATCAGGGATTCGCTCATGGGGGCCTCCTGGTGACCTGCGGTGTCAGAAGCCTTATATGTCACGCTCACCCCTCGCGCCCAGAGCAAGTTGGACGGATTCGATGAGCACTAAAGACAATGTGACCCCTGAAGCACCTGGCGCAACGCCGAGCGCGGAAGGGTTGGCGGCCTCGGCCAAGGCGGCGGGAAAGCGCGGCGGGCTGCCGCCGGTGCATCTGTGGAACCCGCCCTATTGTGGTGATCTGGATATCCGCATCGCGCGCGATGGCACCTGGTTCTATCTCGGCACGCCGATCGGCCGGGCACCGCTGGTGCGGCTGTTCTCGACCATCCTGAAGCTGGAAGAGGGGCGCTATTATCTGGTCACGCCGGTTGAGAAAGTGGGCATCACGGTCGATGACGCGCCCTTCGTGGCGGTGGATTTCACGGTGCGGGGCGCGGGAGCGGAACAGGAGCTGACCTTCGAGACCAATGTCGGCGATTTCGTCACCGCGGATGCCGAACATCCGATCCGGGTGCTGCGCGATCCGGCCAGCGGCGAGCCTTCGCCCTATGTCATGGTGCGCGCCGGGCTGGAGGCGCTGATCGACCGCAAGAGCTTTTACCGGCTGGTCGAGCGGGGCGAGCATGGCGCGCATGCGGGCGGGCGCTGGTTCGGCATCTGGTCCGGCGGGGTGTTCTGGCCAATCATCCCCTCGGCCGAACTGGAGTGAGCGCCCTCAGGCTTCGGTGAAATACGGCAGGAAGGCGCGCAGCACGGCTTGCGGGTTTTCCTCCATCACGAAATGGCCGCTCTGGCAGGAACTGTGGCTGACGTGGCGCGCCCAGCGCCGCCAACCTGATGCCGGATCGCCGGCGCGGGCCGGAAAGCCGCCCTCGGCCCAAAGGAAATGCAACGGCGCCTCGATCATGCGGCCGGCGGCGCGATCCTCGGCATCATGCTCGCGGTCAGAGCTGGCGCCGGCGCGATAATCGGCGCACATCGCATGCAGCCGCGACGGATCGGCGACCTGGGCGCGGTAGCTTTCCAGCGCTTCGGGCGCGAAGGCGGTAAGCGATTTCGTGCCGGTCCACGATGCAAGCGTCAGGTCCATGAAGTCGCGCGGAGCGGCGCCGATCAGGGTTTCGGGCAGCGGTGCCGGCTGGGCGAGGAAGGTCCAGTGATAGATCGCCATGCCCAAAGCGGCATCGAAGGCGTCCCAGTATTCCAGCGTCGGCAGGATCTCGATGATGCCCAGCCGCGCCAGCCGTTCCGGATGATCGAGCGCCAGCCTGTAGGAGACCCGCGCGCCACGGTCATGGCCCAGCAGATGTGCCGCGCCGATGCCCAGCGCATCCAGAAGCCCAACGATGTCATTGGCCATGCGTCGCTTCGAATAGACCGTATGCGCGGCGTCGTCGGGCGGGGCGTCGCTGTCGCCATAGCCGCGCAGATCGGGCACGATGACGTGAAAATGCTCGGCCAGCGCCGGGGCGACCCGCGCCCAGCAGCGATGGTTTTGCGGAAAGCCGTGCAGCAGCACCAGCGGCTGGCCGCGCCCGGCGCGATGCACGCTCAAAGCCACCTCGCCGGTATCGATGCGGCTGCGCTGGAAACCCGGCAGGTCGGAAGTGGTGTCGGTCATCGCTGGCGCTCCTTTGGTGGCAGAGTGCCAGCCGGGGCGTGGTTTGAAAAGGACGATGACAAGCTGGTGAGCCACACGCCGGGGCCAAGAAAGCAGTGGGCTTCGCGCCGCCGGTCGCCATGCAAGGCACTGGCCTTGTGGCGTGATTGGCGCTATCCTTGCCGCAGACCCGGAAAACGGGCGCGCCGCTGGCGCATCGAGGCAGTTGAGGCAGAAAGGCAGTATCCCATGACAGAGATGGTCCATGGCACCATGCCCGCGCAGCTGGGCGAGCCGTTGCTTTCGCGCTGGTGGCGCACGGTTGACCGCTGGACGATCTCTTGCGTGCTGCTGCTGTTTGGCGCCGGGCTGTTGCTGGCGCTGGCCTCCTCGCCGCCGCTGGCCACGCGCAACAACCTGCCGCCGTTCTATTATTTCGAGCGTCAGGCGTTCTTCGGCCTGATCGCGCTGGCGGGGATGTTTCTGGTCTCGATGATGTCGCCGGCCTCGATCCGGCGTTGGGCGGTGCTGGGCTTCATTGCCAGTTTCGTCACGCTGATGCTGCTGCCCTTCATCGGCACCGATTACGGCAAGGGCGCGGTGCGCTGGATCAGCCTGGGCTTTGCCAGCGTGCAGCCCTCGGAATTTCTCAAACCCTGTCTGGCGGTCTTTGCGGCCTGGATGCTGGCCGCCGGGCAGGAACTCAACGGCCCGCCGGGCAAGGCGATCTCGTTCGGGGTGACGCTGGCGGTGGTGCTGCTGCTGGCGTTGCAGCCCGATTTCGGCCAGGCCTCGCTGGTGCTGTTCGGCTGGGGGGTGATGTATTTCGTCTCGGGCGCCTCGATGGTGATCATCCTGGGGCTGGCGGGTTTCGTGGTGGTCGGCGGCATGCTGGCCTATGGCAGTTCCGAGCATTTCGCACGGCGCATCGACGGCTTTCTGGCCGCCGAGATCGACGCGCGCTCGCAGCTTGGCTATGCCACCTCGGCGATTCAGGAGGGCGGGCTTTTCGGCATGGGCGTGGGCGAGGGGCAGGTGAAATGGCAACTGCCCGATGCCCATACCGATTTCATCATCGCCGTCGCCGCCGAGGAATACGGCTTCATGCTGGTGGCCTGCATCATCGGGCTTTACGCCACCATCTGCCTGCGCGCACTCAGCCGGCTGATGCGCGAGCGTGACCCGTTCATCCGGCTCGCCGGCACCGGGCTGGTGGCGATGTTCTCGGTGCAGGCGATGATCAACATGGGCGTGGCGGTGCGGCTGTTGCCGGCCAAGGGCATGACGCTGCCCTTCGTCAGCTATGGCGGTTCGTCGCTGGTGGCGATGGGGCTGATGATCGGCATGCTGCTGGCCTTGACGCGCGCCCGCCCGCAGGGTGAGATTGGCGATATTCTTCTGGCACGGGGGCGCTGATGAGCACGGACCGGGCAGCGAAGGCCCCGCTGGCGGTGATCGCGGCGGGCGGGACCGGCGGGCATATGTTCCCGGCGCAGGCGCTGGCCGAGGAATTGTTGCGCCGTGGCTGGCGGGTGGTGCTGTCCACCGACGAACGCGGCGCGCGCTATGCCGGCGGCTTCCCGCCCGAGGTCGCGCGCCGGGTGGTGCCATCGGCGACCTTCGCGCGCGGCGGGCTGGCGGCCAAGCTCATGGTGCCGTTTCGCATCATCGGCGGGGTGGTCAGGGCGGCACTGGGCATGTTGTTCGACCGGCCGGCGCTGGTGGCGGGTTTTGGCGGCTATCCCTCGATCCCGGCGCTGGCGGCGGCCTGGCTGCTCAGGGTGCCACGGCTGATCCATGAACAGAACGGCGTGCTGGGCCGGGTGAATCAGGTTTTCGCCCGCCGGGTCAGCTCCGTGGCCTGCGGTATCTGGCCCACCGATCTGCCGCGCGGCATCGAGGGTGTGCATACCGGCAATCCGGTGCGCCAGACGGTGCGCGAGCGCATGGCCGCGCCCTATATCCCGCCCGGCGATTACCCGATGAGCCTGGTGGTGATGGGCGGCAGCCAGGGCGCGCGCATCCTGTCGGATGTGGTGCCCTTCGCGCTTGCCGCGCTGCCCGATACCATGCGCCAGCATCTGCGCGTGGCGCATCAGGCCCGCCCCGAGGATCTGGAGCGCGTCATCGCCGCCTATGATGCCGCCGGCATTCCCGCCGAGGTGGCACCCTTCTTCGATGACATTCCGCGCCGGCTGTCCGAGGCGCAGCTGGTCATCACCCGTTCCGGTGCGTCCACCGTGGCCGATCTGACGGTGATCGGCCGACCCTCGGTGCTGGTGCCGCTGGCCGCCGCGATCCGTGACGAGCAAAGCGCCAATGCCCGTGGGCTGGTGGCAGCGCAGGCGGCGGTGCTGATCCCCGAAAGCCAGTTCACCCCGGAAACTCTGGCCGAGCAGGTTCACGCGGTGCTCAGCAATCCCGAAGCCGCGCAGCGCATGGCCAGTGCGGCGTTGAGTGCCGGCCTGCCCGATGCCGCCGAACGGCTGGCCGATCTGGCCGAGAGCCTGCTGGCGCCGCGCTGACCCCAACAATCCCCTGACAGAGACCCCGCATGAGCTTTCCGCGCACCAGACTTCCGGCCGGGCTTGGGCCGATCCATTTCATCGGCATCGGTGGCATCGGCATGTCCGGCATTGCCGAGATCCTGCGCCATGAGGGTTTCGCGGTGCAGGGTTCCGATCTCAAGGCCAGCGCCATCACCGAGCGGCTGGCCGGGCTGGGGGTGGAAATCCATATCGGCCAGCGTGCGGAAAACCTTGGCGATGCCGGGGTGGTGGTGATCTCCACCGCGATCCGCCCCGACAATCTTGAGCTTGCCGAGGCCCGCGCCCGTGGCCTGCCGGTGGTGCACCGCGCCGAGATGCTGGCCGAGCTGATGCGCCTGCGCCCTGCGGTTTCGGTGGCCGGCACCCATGGCAAGACCACCACCACCACGCTGGTGGCCGCGCTGCTGGATGCCGGCGGGCTGGACCCGACAGTGATCAACGGCGGGGTGATCCATGCCTATGGCTCCAACGCGCGTGCCGGTTCCGGGGACTGGATGGTCATCGAGGCCGATGAATCGGATGGCTCGTTCAACCTGCTGCCCTCGACCATCGGCATCGTCACCAATATCGACCCCGAACATCTGGAACACTGGGGCAGTTTCGATGCGCTGCGCGCCGGGTTCGACCGTTTTCTGCAACGGCTGCCGTTCTACGGGCTGGCGGTCTGCTGCACCGATCATGCCGAGGTTTCGGCACTGACCAGGCGGGTGCATCACCGGCGCATCGTCACCTATGGCTTCAACGAAAAAGCCGATCTGCGCGCCGTGGGGCTGCATTATCGGGGCGGGCAGGCGCGGTTCGATATTCAGATGCAGGACAGTGGCACCGTCATCGAGGGCTGCAGCCTGCCGATGCCCGGCGATCACAATGTTTCCAACGCGCTGGCGGCGGTGGCGGTGGCGCGGCATCTGGGCGTGACGCCCGAGGCGATCCGCGCGGCGCTGGCCGGTTTTCAGGGCGTGGGCCGGCGCTTCACCCGGGTCGGCGAGGCCGCCGGCATCACGGTGATCGACGATTATGGCCACCACCCGGTCGAGATCGCCGCCGTGCTGAAAGCCGCCCGGCAGGCGCTGGGCGAGGCGGAAGGGGCGCGGGTGATCGCCGTGCATCAGCCGCATCGCTATACGCGGCTTTCCTCGCTCTTCGCCGATTTCTGCGCCTGTTTCAACGATGCCGATGTGGTGGGCATCGCCGAGGTCTATGCCGCCGGCGAGGCGCCGATCAAGGGCGCCAGCCGCGACGATCTGCTGGCGGGAATCCGCGCGCAGGGGCATCCTTCGGCGCATGCGCTCGCCGTCGAGGATGATCTGGAGGCACTGGTGCGCGCCCATGCAAGGCCCGGCGACATGGTGGTCTGTCTGGGGGCCGGGACCATCTCGGCCTGGGCCAACGGGCTGCCGGCGCGGCTGAACGCGACGGTCTGAAACCGGGCCGCACCGAGGTTTTGGCGGGGTTTGGCGGGGTTTGACGGGGTTTGGCGGGCGCTTATGGACAGGCCGCGCGGGCAGGGTTATCTCTCGGCCATGACAGAGCTTACCGATATTGCGCCGCGCGGCACATTGACCCCGAACCGCCCGCTGGACGGGCTGACCTGGCTGCGGGTCGGTGGCCCGGCCGACTGGCTGTTCCAGCCCGCCGACGAGGATGATCTGGCCGCCTTTCTGGCCGCACTGCCCGCCGATCAGCCGGTGTTTCCGATGGGGGTGGGCTCCAATCTGATCGTGCGCGATGGCGGCATCCGGGCGGTGGTGGTGCGGCTGGGGCGCGGGTTCAACGCCATCACGATCGAGGGCAACCGCGTCACCGCCGGGGCGGCGGCGCTGGATGCCCATGTTGCGCGCAAGGCCGCCGAGGCCGGGCTGGATCTGACCTTCCTGCGCACCATTCCCGGCGCCATCGGCGGGGCGGTACGCATGAATGCCGGCTGTTATGGCAGCTATGTCGCCGACCGGCTGGTTTCGGTGCAAGTGGTGACGCGGGCCGGCGAGATCCGCGAGCTGCCGGCCTCAGCGCTCAATCTGCGCTACCGCCAGTCGGATCTGCCCGAGGGTTGGGTGATCACCGCCGCGACTTTCGAGGCCCCTTCCGGCGATCCGGTGGCGCTGGCCGAGCGCATGGAGGAACAGCTTGCCCGCCGCGATGCCAGCCAGCCCACCCGCGAGCGCACCGCCGGCTCGACCTTCCGCAACCCGGCGGGGTTCAGTTCCACCGGCCGGGCGGATGACACCCATGAGCTGAAGGCCTGGAAGCTGATCGACGATGCCGGGATGCGCGGCGCGCGGATCGGTGGCGCGCAGATGTCGCAGCTGCATTCCAACTTCCTGATCAATACCGGCGATGCCAGCGCCGCCGATCTGGAGGCCTTGGGCGAAGAGGTGCGAAAAAGGGTGTTGGAAAACAGCGGGATTTCGCTAGAATGGGAGGTGCTGCGCGTGGGCGAACCGCTTGCGTGAGGCATCCCGGCGGGCGCGGCCCGTCAGGCAGGCATAACGAGGGGCACAGCCCCCGATAACGGTCAAAAGACCGAATGAGGCGACGGTGGCGGGCATGTCGAGCAGGGCAGCCCCCAAAGTGGCGGTACTGATGGGCGGCATCTCGGCCGAGCGCGAGGTGTCCCTGTCTTCAGGGCGCGAATGCGCTGCCGCACTGCGGGAGGCCGGATATCAGGTGGTCGAGGTCGATGCCGGCCGCGACCTGCCCGCACGGCTTGCCGAGCTTTCCCCCGATGTGGTGTTCAACGCGCTCCATGGCCGCTGGGGCGAGGATGGTTGCGTCCAGGGCCTGCTGGAATGGCTGCGCCTGCCCTATACGCATTCCGGCGTGCTGGCCTCGGCGCTGGCGATGGACAAGATCCGCACCAAGGAAATCTATCGCGCCCATGGCCTGCCGGTGGTTGAAAGCCGGCTGGCGGGGCGCGCGGCGATCGAGGCGGCGCATGTGATGGCGCCGCCCTATGTGGTCAAACCCGCCAACGAGGGCTCTTCGGTCGGGGTCTATCTGGTGATGCAGGGCGCCAATCGCCCGCCCCGGCTGGCGCCCGAGATGCCCGAGGAACTGATGGTCGAGGCCTATGTGCCGGGGCGCGAGCTGACCGTCAGCGTGCTGGGCGAGCGGGCGCTGACCGTCACCGATATCGTGACCCAGGGCTGGTATGACTATGACGCCAAATACAAGCCCGGCGGTTCGCATCATGTGGTGCCGGCCGAGGTGCCGCCGGCGATTTTCGATGCCTGCATGGATTACGCCCTGCGCGCGCATCAGGCGCTGGGCTGCCGGGGCCTGAGCCGTACCGATTTCCGCTGGGACGAGGCGCGCGGGCTGGATGGGCTGATCCTGCTGGAGACCAACACCCAGCCCGGCATGACGCCCACCTCGCTCAGCCCCGAACAGGCGGCGCATTGCGGCATCAGCTTTCCAGATCTCTGCCGCTGGCTGGTGGAGGATGCCTCATGTCAGCGCTGAGGGGCGATCCGCGCCACGGTCTTGGTCGAGGGCTGAGCAACGGGCCGCGCCCCGTGGAGCCGCCGTTGCGCCGCCCTGCGCCGCACAATGCCGCCGCTGCCCATCCGGCGATGGCCGCCCCGATCAACCGCGCGCCCCTGCCGCCGCGATCACCCGCCGCAACCCCTGCCGCAACCCCTGCCGCAGCAGCTATCCCCGCGCCACGCGCCGCTGTCGAACAGCCGGTCTTCAACCCTGAGCGGTTCAACCCGCAGCCCTATCCCCGGCAACCGTTCGATCCGCTGGCCGAACCCGCCCCGGCGGCGCCCTCGGCGCTGCATGGCTGGAGTGAGGCACGGTTTGCATCGCAGGCTGCTACGCAGGCGCGCGCCTATCCCGCCGCCTCGTCGCAGGACGACCTGTTGATGCGCCCCGCGCCCCGGGCGCCGCAGGGTGATGTGCAGTATCTGCCGCTCGCCGAAACCGTGCCCGCCCCCGGTCAGGGACCGCAGCCGATCAACCCCGCCACGCCGGGCGTCATGCCTGGCCCCGCGAATGCTCCGCCCCCCGCTGCGCCCAAAGCCCGGCGCAGCCTGTGGCGCCGGCTGGTATCGCGGGCCCCGCAGTCGCAACCCCTGGCGCGCCGTGATCCCTCGCCCAGCCGTCTGGCCTATCGGTTGCAGCGGCTCTGGCTCACGCCGACCGTGCGGCGGGGCGTCAAGGCCGGGTTGCCGGCGCTCATCCTGGCGGCGGCGCTGGGCCTCTGGCTTGGCGATGAAAGCCGCCGTCTGGCGCTGGTGCAGACCGCCGCCGAACTGCGCCTTGCCTTTGAAAACCGCCCCGAATTCCAGGTCAGCCGGCTGGTGGTCCGGGCCGAGACCCCGGAAGTCACCCAGGCCATCGAGCAGCGGCTGGCGCTGGATCTGCCGGTCTCGTCCTTCCATCTCGATCTGGAGGCCCTGCGCCGCCGGGTCGAGGCGCTGGATGCGGTGGAAACCGCCGCGCTGCGCATCCGCTCGGGCGGGGCGCTGGAAATCTCGGTGGTCGAGCGGGTGCCGGCGATGGTCTGGCGCCATCACGGCGGGCTGGAACTCGTCGATGCCGATGGCATCCGCGTGGCGCGCCTGGTGGCGCGCGAGGCCCGCGCCGATCTGCCGCTGATCGCCGGCGAGGGCGCGCCGGCGGCGATTGCCGAGGCGCAGCGCATCCTGGCCGCCGCCGCGCCGCTCGATGCGCGGCTGCGCGGACTGGTGCGGGTCGGCGAGCGGCGCTGGGATCTGGTGCTGGAGCGCGACCAGCGCATCCTGCTGCCCGCCACCGGCGCGGTGGCGGCGCTGGAGCGGGTGCTGGCGCTTGATACCGCGCAGGATCTGCTGGCGCGCGATGTGACGGTGGTCGATCTGCGCGACCCGTCGCGCCCGACGATCCGCATGTCGCAACCGGCCATGGCCGAGCTTCACAGAATAAGAAATCAGGCAACCGGAGTTCAGAACCGATGACCGATCTCTACCAGTCCCAGCGCGCGATGCGGCATATGCGCCAGCAGGCGATGCAGCGTGGCGTGATCGCCGTTCTTGATATTGGCACCTTCAAGGTGGCCTGTCTGATCCTGAAATTCGGCGTCTCGGCCGGACCGCAGGAGGGTTCGGGCGTGGGCAATATGGCCGGGCAGGCCAGTTTCCGGGTGATCGGCGCCGGCACCACCCGCTCGCGCGGGGTGCGCTTCGGCGAGATCGCCGCCATGGCCGAGACCGAGCGCGCGGTGCGCACCGCGCTACAGACCGCGCAGAAGATGGCGCAGGTGCGCGTCGATCATGCGATTGTCTGTTTTGCCGGTGGCGAGGCGCGCTCCTACGGGCTGGAGGGCATGGTCGAACTCGACGGCCAGCATGTCACCGAAAACGATATCGGCCGGGTGCTGGCCGCCTGCGACGTGCCCGACCTGGGCCCGGGCCGCGAGGTGCTGCATGCCCAGCCGGTGAATTTCATGCTCGATCACCGCTCCGGGCTTTCCGATCCGCGCGGTCAGGCCGGCAGCCGGCTGGGTTGCGACATGCACCTGCTGAGCATCGATGCCGATGTGGTGCGCAATCTGGTGCATTGCCTCAAGCGTTGCGATGTCGAACTGGCCGGGCTGGCGGCGGGCAGCTATGTCTCGGCGCTGTCGTCGCTGGTCGAGGATGAGCAGGAACTGGGTGCGGCGGCGATCGACATGGGCGGCGGCGCCACCGGCATTTCGATCTTCATCAAGAAACACATGATCTTCGCCGATACGGTGCGACTGGGCGGCGATCATGTGACCAATGATATCGCCAAGGGTTTGCAGATCCCCTACAGCGCCGCCGAGCGCATCAAGACCTTCTATGGCGGGGTGCAGGCCACCGGCAAGGACGACCGCGAGATCATCGAGATCGGCGGTGACAGCGGCGACTGGGAGAAGGACCGCCGCTCGATCACCCGCTCGGAACTGATCGGCATCATGCGCCCCCGCGTCGAGGAAATCCTTGAGGAAGTCCGCGCCCGGCTCGATGCCGCCGGCTTCGACCATCTGCCCAGCCAGCAGATCGTGCTCACCGGCGGCGGCAGCCAGATCCCCGGGCTGGACGGGCTGGCGGCACGCATTCTGGGCCAGCAGGTGCGGCTGGGCCGTCCGATGCGGGTGCAGGGCCTGCCGCAGGCGGCCACCGGGCCGGCGTTTTCGGGCAGCGTAGGGCTTTGCCTGTTTGCTGCTCAGCCACAGGACGAATGGTGGGATTTCGACATTCCCGCCGACCGTTTCGCGGCGCGGCCCTTGAAGCGCGCCATGAAATGGTTCCGTGACAACTGGTAACCACCATATCCGGGAGACTCGTCGAAATGAGCGGATTCATGTGATTTCGATGCCAGATTTGGTGGCCGAATCGTTTTTTCTGATGACGTTCCGATGCCGTGCGGCTAGTATCGGCGGCAAAACTGGCAAATCACCAAGAGCCGGATAGCGGGTCGAGCGGCAATCGGCGCGGGCAAGCCGGACAAACAGGCGGACATTGGCATGGCACTCAACTTCATCCCGACCGAAAAGAAGGAACTGACCCCGCGCATCACCGTGTTCGGCGTCGGTGGCGCGGGGGGCAATGCGGTCAACAACATGATCGAACAGGCCCTTGAGGGCGTGGAGTTCGTGGTCGCCAATACCGATGCCCAGGCGCTGCAGCAATCCAAGGCGCCGGCGCGTATCCAGCTGGGCGTGAAGGTCACTGAAGGGCTGGGCGCCGGGGCGCGGCCTTCCGTCGGGGCCTCGGCCGCCGAAGAAACGCTGGAAGAGATCGTCGATCATCTGGCCGGCGCGCATATGTGCTTCATCACCGCCGGCATGGGCGGCGGCACCGGCACCGGCGCGGCGCCGATCATCGCCCAGGCGGCGCGTGAGCTGGGTGTGCTGACGGTCGGCGTGGTCACCAAGCCCTTCGCCTTCGAGGGGCTCAAGCGCATGCGTCAGGCCGAGGAGGGCGTCGAGGCGCTGCAGAAGGTCGTCGATACGCTGATCATCATTCCCAACCAGAACCTGTTCCGGCTGGCCAACGAGAAGACCACCTTCACCGAGGCCTTCGCCATGGCCGATGACGTGCTTTATCAGGGCGTCAAGGGCGTGACCGACCTGATGGTGCGCCCGGGCATGATCAACCTCGATTTCGCCGATGTGCGCGCCGTCATGGACGAGATGGGCAAGGCGATGATGGGCACCGGCGAGGCTTCGGGCGAGGATCGCGCCCGTCAGGCTGCCGAGAAGGCCATTGCCAACCCGCTGCTGGATGAAATCAGCCTCAATGGTGCGCGCGGTGTGCTGATCAACATCACCGGCGGCCATGATCTGACGCTGTTTGAGCTGGACGAGGCCGCCAACCTGATCCGCGAGAAGGTCGATCCGGAAGCCAATATCATCGTCGGCTCCACGCTCGATCCGTCGATGGAGGGGGCGATCCGGGTTTCGGTCGTCGCCACCGGGATCGAGGCCCAGGCCGACGCCGCCACGCTGGATGTGCCGCGCCGCCGGCTGGCCGAGCCGCTGACCCCGCCTGCCGCCATGGTCGAGGCGCCCGCGCCGCAGCCCGTTGCGCAACAGCCCGCGCCCCAACCGGCGCCTGTGCAGGAAAGCTACCACGAGCCGGTGTTCGAGCCGCGCCATTATGCCGAGCCCGCCCGCCATGCCGCGCCCGAGCCGCAGCAGCATGAATATGCCCCGGCGGCGCAGTATCGGCCTGAAATGCACCAGGACTATCGCCCGGCGCCGCAGGCCCCGGTGCAGGATGAGTTCGACCTCGACGCCGTGCTGCGCGACGATCCGTCGCTGCCGCAACATGCCCCGCAGATGCATCACCATTCGCATCATCAGCAGACCCCGGCGGCGCAATACAGCCCGCAGCACCAGCCCGAGGCCCAGCACCACGATCCGCACTGGCAGCAGCAGGCGGCCGGTTTCGTGGCGCCACGCCCGCAGCAGGGCGGCGTGCCCTCGCCCGAGACCCTGGCGCGGCTGCGTGCCGCCGTCGCCAAGCAACCGGAAAGCGCGCCGCCGCGTCCCGTCGCCCGCGCCCCCGAGCCGCAGCCGCAGCAGGAACGCTCGCGCTTCGGCATCGGCTCGCTGATCAGCCGCATGGCCGGCGGCGGCGGGGATGGCGCGCAGGCCGCGGCCCGGGTGCAGCCGCCGGTTCAGGCCTATGACGACGAGCCCGGCCAGCGCGCCTCGCAGGAACGCATCGAGATCCCGGCCTTCCTGCGCCGGCAGGCGAACTGAGGCCCGGTGCGGCCGAAAAACGATTCACACTTTCCCGAACGGGAATCTGGAAGAGCCGGCAAGCGCCGGCTCTTTCCTTTTCAAATCAATGCATTGTGGCGCGTGATCGGTGTCTTGGCGGTTTTCCGCCGATGCCGGAAGCGACTGTTTCACCCTGTTACAAACAGTGAATTGTGCGTTTTGCAACAGCGGCCTAGATAGGCTGCAAGGCGGTCCAATCCGCTCAGCGAGGCATACTCTTGCAGACGACACTTCAAAAGACGGTCAGCTTCGACGGGATCGCGCTGCATTCCGGCGCGCCGGTGCGCCTGAGCGTGCATCCGGCGCCGGCCGATACCGGCGTGGTGTTCGAGCGCAGCGATATCGCCGGGCCGCTGGCCGCGCGGCAGGTGCCGGTGCGCCATGATGCGCTGATCGAAACCAGTCTCTGCACCCGGATCGGAAATGATGCCGGGGTGACCATTTCGACCATCGAACATCTGATGGCGGCCCTGGCCGGCTGCGGCATCCATAATGCCCACATCACGCTCGACGGGCCGGAAGTGCCGATCCTCGATGGCTCTGCCCGGCCTTTCGTCGCCGCTTTCCTCGCTGCCGGGCTGCGCCGGCAGGTGGCGCCGCTGCGCGCCCTGCGGGTGCTGCGCCCGATCGAGGTGCGCATGGATCAGGCCTGGGCCCGGCTGGAGCCGGCGCCGCGCATGTCGATGAGCTTCGAGATCGATTTCCCTGATGCCGCCATCGGTCATCAGCAGAAGGACCTGGTGCTGTGCAACGGCACTTTCGTGCGCGAACTGGCCGACAGCCGCACCTTCTGCCGCCAACAGGATGTCGATTTCATGCGCGCCAACGGGTTGGCGCTGGGCGGCAGCTACGAGAATGCGGTGGTGGTGCGCGGCGCTTCGGTGCTCAACCCCGGCGGGCTGCGCCATGCCGACGAACCGGTGCGCCACAAGATGCTCGATGCTCTGGGCGATCTGGCGGTGGCCGGCGCGCCGATCCTGGGCCGCTATGTGGGCTATCGCGCGGGCCATACTTTGACCGGCCGTCTGGTGCGCGCGCTGTTGGCCGATCCGGGCGCCTATGCCCGCGTCATCGTTACCGAGGACGAGGCCCATTCGCTGCCCGGCGCCGGGCTTTGCGAGGCCGATCTGGCGCTTTCCGCCTGAGCCCAAATTCCGCGTTTGACGGGATGCCGCAGGGGATGCAAACGCGTTTTGCGTGTCCGATTTTTATGTGCTACGACAAGCCAAAGGCTGGCGGCGGGCGGCAATTCGGGCTCGCCGGGCTGGCCGCAGACCGGACGCAGAGGGACGCGTGAGATGATGGTGATCGGGGCGGTAAGCAGCGGTTTGTGGCGAAAAACCCGTTCCGTTGCACTGGTTTTCGGTCTTGGCCTGGCGATGGCGGCCTGCAGCGGTGGCACACGCCCGGATGAATCGCTGGAAGAGTTCAGCGCCGAGCAGATCTACCGGCGCGGCGAATATGTGCTGGAAACCACCAGCCGGGCCGATAACTCGCTGCGCTATTTCCGCGAGGTCGAGCGGCTCTATCCATTCACCGATTGGGCGCGCCGGGCGATCATCATGCAGGCCTATGCCCAGCACCGCTCGCGCAATTACGACGAGGCGCGGCTGACCGCCCAGCGCTTCCTTGACCAGTATCCCGGCGATCCCGATGCCGCCTGGGCGGCCTATATCCTGGCGCTGACCTATTATGACCAGATCGAGGATGTCGGCCGCGATCAGGGCCTGACCTTTCAGGCGCTCCAGCATCTGCGGCGGGTCATCGAACAATATCCCGATACCGAATATGCCCGCTCGGCGGTGCTGAAATTCGACCTTGCCTTCGACCATCTGGCGGCGAAGGAAATGGAGATCGGGCGCTTCTATCTGCGGCGCGGCAATCAGGCGGCGGCGATCAACCGTTTCCGTGTCGTGGTCGAGGATTACCAGACCACCACCCATACGCCGGAGGCGCTGCACCGGCTGGTGGAAAGCTATCTGGCGCTGGGCCTGCGCGACGAGGCGCAGACCGCCGGTGCGATCCTGGGGCATAACTTCCAGGCCAACCCCTTCTATGAGGACAGCTTCCGCCTGCTGACCCGGCAGGGCCTGACGCCCGAAGCGCGCGGCGACAGCTGGCTGCGCCAGATCTACCGGCAGATGATCCGCGGCGAATGGCTCTGAGCACCGGCGCGGCGGGAAAAACCGGGGCAGGGGCATCGGGGGCGGAATAATGCTGCGCAGACTGGCGATCCGCGACATGCTGCTGATCGACCGGCTTGAGCTGGAATTTCAGCCGGGCCTCAACGTGCTGACCGGGGAAACCGGGGCCGGAAAGTCGATCCTGCTGGATTCGCTGGGCTTCGTGCTGGGCTGGCGCGGCCGGGCCGAACTGGTGCGCCAGGGTGCCGCGCAGGGCGAGGTGGAGGCCGAGTTCGATCTGCCCGCCGGCCATGCGGCGCTGGCGGTGCTCGACGAGGCCGGGATCGCGCGCGAGGAGGCGCTGATCCTGCGGCGCATCAACACCCCTGACGGGCGCAAGACCGCCTGGATCAATGACCGGCGGGTTTCCGGCGAGGTGCTGCGCGCGCTCTCGGAACTGCTGGTGGAACTGCATGGCCAGCATGATGACCGCGGCCTGCTCAACCCGCGCGGCCATCGGCAATTGCTCGATGCTTTCGCCGGGGTCGAGGATGAGCTGGCTGCCGTGCGCGCCGCCTGGCGGGCGCTCGCGCAGGCGCGCGAGGCGCATGGCAAGGCACGCGCCGGGTTGGAGGCTTTGCGCGCCGAGGAGGAATTCCTGCGCCATGCCGTGACCGAGCTTGACCGGCTGGACCCGCAACCCGGCGAGGAGGCCGAGCTTGATGCCCGCCGTCGGCTGATGCAGGCCGCCGTGCGGCTGCGGGGCGATGTGGCGCGGGCGCGCGCTGCCATCGGCGATGAGGGTGGCGAGCGGCTCCTGCATGATGCGATGCGCTGGCTGGATGGCGCCGCCGAGGGCGTGGAAGGCCGCCTCGATGGCGCCATCGAGGCGCTGGGCCGCGCGCTCAATGAGCTGGGCGAGGCGCAGATGGCGGTCGATAGCTGCCTCGATGCGCTCGATCTGGACCCTTCGGCGCTGGAAGCGGCCGAGGAGCGGCTCTTTGCCCTGCGTGGGTTGGCGCGCAAACATGGCGTGCTGCCCGATGATCTGGGCGATCATGCTGCCGGCCTGCGCGCCCGTCTGGCCACGCTCGATGCCGGCGATGCAGGCATTGCCCGGCTGGAACGCGCCGAGGCCGAGGCGCTGGACGCCCATCGCACCGCCTGCGCCGCGCTCAGCGCCCGAAGGGCCGAGGCGGGGGCGGCGCTCGATGCCGCGATGGCGGGCGAACTGGCGCCGCTGAAGATGGAGCGCGCGGTTTTCACCACCCGGCTGGAGCCCGCCGAACCCGGCCCCGAGGGCGCCGATGCCGTGACCTTCGAGGTCGCCACCAATCCCGGCGCGCCGGCCGGGCCGCTCAACCGAATTGCCTCGGGCGGGGAATTGTCGCGTTTCCTGCTGGCGCTGAAGGTCTGTCTGAGCCGCGGCAGCAGCGGGCTGACGCTGATCTTCGACGAGATCGACCGTGGCGTCGGTGGCGCGACGGCCGATGCCGTGGGCCGGCGGCTGCGGGCGCTGGCCGAGGGGGCGCAGGTGCTGGTGGTCACCCATAGCCCGCAGGTTGCGGCGCTGGGTGCGCATCATTGGCGGGTGGAAAAGCAGGTCAGCGACGGGCAGACGCTGTCACGGGTGGCGCGGCTTTCCGCCGAAGCCCGGATCGACGAGATTGCACGCATGCTCGCAGGCGATACCATTACCGATGCCGCCCGTGCCGCGGCGCGGGCGCTGGTTGAACCGCAAGCCGCGCGCGCCGCCGCCGGCCAGAAATAAGGAAGAGACCATGACCCGTTTGATCCTGCCGCTGATTGCCGCGCCGCTCCTGCTGGCGGGCTGTCTGCAAGCCCCCGCCGCTTTCGACCGCGCGCCGCGTGGTGTGGCGCCGCAACCGGCCCTGCCGGCCCCGGAAGCGCCCGGCGCCCGGCCCAGCGCCAGCGCCGCCGAAAGCGCCTGCGTCGCGGCGGGCCAGCAGCAGGGGTTGAACGTGCAGGGCGTGGTCGGCACCCGCGAGGTTTCGGGCAGTGACGGCCAGCCGGCCTCGCGCGATGTGATGCTGCGCGTGGCGCGTGGCCAGCAGCTTTATGAACTGCGTTGCAGCTATCACTATGCCAGCGCGCAGGCGCGCATCATGACGCTCTGATCGGGCGCGGGCCGCTCAGCGCCCGCTGCCGGCCTTTAGCGCGCGGCGCAGTGCCGGGCGCTCCAGCATGCGGCCCAGATAGGCCTGAAGCGCTGGTTCACTGATCTCGAACTTGGCGGCTCTTGCCCAGATGCCGCAATGGGTCAGCACGATATCGGGCACGGTCATCGCCTCGCCCATCAGGAACGGGCCTTCGCCCATGCGGCGCACCATCAGCTTCTGGTTGCGGTCAAACTCCCAGCGCAGCGAATCCTTCACCGCCGGCACCCGCTGCGGTTCGGGCAGGATGAAGGAATGCCGCGCCGCCACCCAAAGCAGCGCGTCGAATTCATCGAGGATGGATTGCGTCAGCGCATCCTGTCGGGCGCGTTCCAGCGTGCCGGCGGCATGGGTGAACTGCCCGTGGCGATCGGCGAGATACTGCACGATGGCGGTCGAATCGGTGACCGGCGCGCCATCCACCAGCAGGACCGGCACCTTGCCCGAGGGGTTGAAGCTGTTGACCTCGGCGGCATGGGGCTTGACGCCGATATGTTCATAACCCTGACCCAGTTCCTCCAGCATCCACAGCACGCGCGCGGCGCGGGATTGGGCGTTGCCGATGACGGTATATTGCGTGCCGGACATGGGGTTCCTCCTCCTGAACAGGGGCAGTGATCCACAAAGCCGGGGCGCGGGGCAAGCGGCAAGTTGCGGCCGGCGCGAATGCCCCCGCGTCACGGGGCGTTGCGACTGCTTGCTGCCGGATCGGGTGGGGTCAGGCGCGGCGCGCGGCCATGCTGGCCAGCCGCATCATGCAGCGCTCGATCAGCGCCTGAACCGGCGCCCTTGTCGAGGAACGCAGGCTGAGATCGGTCGTGGTCAGCTCGCCCAGCGCGGTTTCCACCCGCTCCAGCGGCCAGCGCTGCGCCTGCCGCAGCAGCCGGTCACGGCGAGGGCCGAAAACCGGTGGCCGCAGCCCGGCCACTGCCTGCGCCGGGCCGCGCGGATCGGCGCTGAGCCGGTGCAGCATGCGGAAATGCCGCATCGCGCCGATGCACAGCGTCACCGGCGCCACGCCCTGCCCGCCCAGCCGCGCCATCAGCGCCGGCACCTCGCCCGGGCGGCCATCGGCCACCGCATCCAGCAGCCCGTCGATGGCGGCTTCGGTGCCCTGAGGCGCCAGCATCGCCAGTTCGGCGGGGCTGAGGGGCTCGGGGTCGTTGAACTTGTAGAGCGCGATGCGCGTCAGCGTCTGGCGGAAATCGCCGGGTTCCAGCGTCTGGCCCAGCGCCAGCAGGTCGCGCAGGGTCTCGGCCGGCAGATCGCTCAGCCCCTCGGCGCGCAGCCAGCCCTCGATCTCGGCACGGTCGGGCGGGTCGTCATAGACCCCAAGGCAGAGTGCCTGCTTGTCGCCCTCAAAGAGCTTGCGCAGCTTGGACCCCGCATTGAGCGCGCCGGCGGTGACGATCAGCATGCCGTCGCCAGGCGCCCAATCGGCCAGTGCGCCTTTGAGCGTATCGGTCAGCCCGTCGGTGACATCCTCGACGATCACCGCGCGCGGGCCGGGAAAGAAACCCTGCGCCTTGAGCGCATCGAGCACCGCCGCCGGGTCCTTGCGCAGATCGGCACCGGCCAGCCGGGTCAGGCGCATCTCGGTCTCGCCCTGCGGCCCGACCAGTGCGGCGGCCAGCGTGCGGCGTTTCTCGGACACGCGCATCGGATCGGCGCCGAAGATCAGGATGCCCGGCACCGAAGGGTCGGGGCGGTTGAGAAACCCCGCAGCATTGCGCGGCGCCAGTTTCATCCGGCCAGGCCCGGCGCCACCATCAGCCGGGTCACCAGCCCATCGACCAGCATGCGGATCAGCCGCAGCTCGGCATCCTCGGCGGCGGTCATCTCGGCGAGCTGCGTGGCCGAGGTGCCGTAGCTGGCCTCGGCATCGACGCGGCCACGGGTCAGCTCGGCGCCGCTGGTGCTGTCGGTCAGCGTATAATCCAGCCGGCCCAGAATGCGCTGGCGCGCGGCATCGACGCTGGTGATCTGCTGCTGGCTGATCGCATAAGAGAGCGCGAAACGCGGATCATTCGGGCGGCCCAGCCGTTCCTCCAGCGCGGCGACGAACAGGTAATCGCTGCGGCTGGCGGGGTCATCGGCGCGCAGCCGGCCTTGCAGCGCGCGCCCGGCGCCACCCGGGGCATAGACCGGCGTGAAGGTGCAGCCGGCCAGCGCGGCCATGGCCCCCAGCCCGAGCAGGACGCCCCGGCGGTCTGTTTTGCGACGATCAGATGACCACATTCACGATCCGCCCCGGCACCACGATGATCTTTTTCGGCGTGGCGCCACCCAGCGCCCGCAGAACAGCATCGTCACTGAGCGCGATCTTTTCAACCTCTTCCTTGGAGGCGGCGGCGGGCACGGTGATCTCGGCCTTGCGCTTGCCGTTGATCTGAATGGGCAGCACCAGCTCGTCCTCGATCAGCATCGCCGGATCGGCCTTTGGCCAGGGAGCCTCGGCAACCAGCCCCTCGCCGCCCTGATGCGCCCAGATATCCTCGGCCAGATGCGGAGTCATCGGCGCCATGAGCTGCGCCAGCACCCGGATCGCCTGTTTCTGCACCCTGGCCGAGGCCTTGCTGCGCGACAGGGTGTTGGAAAACTCATAGAGCTTGGCGATGGCCTTGTTGAAGGCGAAACCCTCGATCATGCGGGTCACGTCGTCCACGGCGCGGTGCATGGCGCGGATCAGATCGGCGTCGCCCTCGCCGGGTGCATCGGTGGGCGCATCGGCGGGCATGGCGCCGATCCGGTCGCAGAGCGCCCAGACCCGCGACAGATGCTTGTAGGCCGCTTCCGCCCCGGCCGAGGTCCATTCGACATCGCGTTCGGGCGGGCTGTCGGACATCACGAACCAGCGCGCGGTATCGGCGCCGTAGCTTTCGATGATGCTGACCGGATCAACGACATTCTTCTTGGATTTCGACATCTTGGCCGAGGGGATCACTTGCACCGCTTCGCCGGTGGCCTTCAGCTTGCCGTCCTCGACCTCCTCGGGCAGGTGATAGACCGGGCGGCCACGGGCATCGAGCGTCTGGTAGATCTCATGGGTGACCATGCCCTGGGTGAAGAGCGCGTTGAAGGGCTCGATCGCCTTGGCCGGCAGATGGCCGGTGCGGTGCATGGCGCGGGCGAAGAAGCGCGAATAGAGCAGATGCAGGATCGCATGTTCGACGCCGCCGATATACTGGTCCACATTCATCCAGTAATCGGCATCCTCGGCGATGGTCGGCGTCTCGGCGCGCGGGGCGGTGAAACGCGCGAAATACCACGAGCTGTCCACGAAAGTATCCATCGTGTCGGTCTCGCGCCGGGCCGGGGCGCCGCATTTCGGGCAGGCGCAGTTGCGCCAGGTCGGGTGGCGGTCCAGCGGGTTGCCGGGCACGTCGAAGCTGACATCCATCGGCAGGGCGATTGGCAGGTTTTCCTTCTTTTCCGGCACCACGCCGCAGGCATCGCAATGCACCACCGGGATCGGACAGCCCCAATAGCGCTGGCGCGACAGGCCCCAGTCGCGCAGCCGGAATTTCGTCACGCCCTGGCCCACGCCGCGCGCCTCGCAATGGGTGATGGCGGCTTCCACCGCCGCCTCGCCGGTTTGCACGGTGTCACCGGCAAAGCCGCGCACATAGCGCACGCGCTCGGACTTGAGCGGCACATAGGCCTCGCTCAGCGGCGCTTCCTCGGCGCCCTCGGCCACGAAGACCGGCGGGATCGGCAGGCCGTATTTGCTGGCGAATTCGAAATCGCGCTGGTCATGCGCCGGGCAGCCGAAGATCGCCCCGGTGCCGTAATCCATGAGAATGAAATTGGCCACATAGACCGGCAATTCCCATGCCGGATCAAAGGGATGGCGCACTGTCAGGCCGGTATCGAACCCCTTCTTCTCGGCCTTTTCCAGCGCTTCCTCGGTGGTGCCGATGCGGCGGCATTCGGCGCAGAAGGCGGCCAGTTCGGGGTTGCCGGCCTCCAGCGCGCGGGCCAGCGGGTGATCGGGCGAGATGGCGGCGAAAGAGGCGCCCAGCAGCGTATCGGGGCGGGTGGTATAGACCTCCAGCGCCTCGAACCCGGCCGGCGCGCCTTTGGTTTCAAAGGCGAATTGCAGCCCGCGCGAGCGGCCGATCCAGTTTTTCTGCATCAGGCGGACCTTCTCGGGCCAGTCCTTCAGCCCGTCGATCGCCTCCAGCAGTTCCTCGCTGTAATCCGAGATGCGGAAGAACCATTGCGTCAGCTCGCGCCGCTCGACCTCGGCGCCGGAACGCCAGCCCTTGCCGTCGATCACCTGCTCATTGGCCAGCACCGTCATGTCCACCGGGTCCCAGTTGACCACGGCATTCTTGCGATAGACCAGCCCGGCCTCCAGGAAATCCAGGAACATCGCCTGTTGCTGGCCGTAATAGTCAACGTCACAGGTGGCAAATTCGCGCGACCAGTCGATGCTGAGGCCCAGCGGCTTCATCTGCCCCTTCATCACCTTGATGTTGTTATAGGTCCATTCCGCCGGATGCCCGCCCTCCTGCATTGCGGCATTTTCCGCTGGCATGCCGAAAGCGTCCCAGCCCATCGGATGCAGCACGCTGAACCCCTGCGCCTTCTTGTAGCGCGCCACCACATCGCCCATGGTATAGTTGCGCACATGGCCCATATGGATGCGCCCGGACGGGTAGGGGAACATCTCCAGCACATAATACTTCGGCCGGGAAGGATCACGCCGCGCGGTGAAGCATCCGGCCGCCTCCCATGCTGCCTGCCAGCGCGGCTCCAGGGTCTGGGGAGTGTAACGGGCGTCGGTCTGGCCTGACATGATCTTCCTCTGACAAAGAAAAGCCGGGCGCAGCGGCCCGGCGTTGTGATAGCGGCGATGCGCGCGCGGGTCCAGCCCGGGCGCAGGCCGTGAAGATCGGAGGCGCCGCCTACAGTCCGCGGTCGCGGATGCGCAGCTGGCGGGCGCGGGTCAGGATGGCGTTTTCCACCGCGCGCACGGTCTCGGGGCTGGCCGGGCCGGCGCGGGTGACCAGCGCCACATTGAGCGAGCGCGCATCAAGCGCCGGGTCGGTCACATGCACGGTGGCGCGATAGGGCCGACCGCCGCCCGGCGGGGTGCCGAAGCCGGTGACGAACACGCCCGAGAACGGATCGACCGACTCGACCGGCAGGAAATCCAGCACTTCCAGCGCGGCGTTCCAGATATAGCGGTTCACCTCCAGCGCGGTGCCCGGGTCCTGGCGGTTGGTGAACAGATCCCAGATCGAATCGCGCCGGCCGGTGGTGCGGATGCGCTCGTTGACGATCTCGTCGGCGGCCGATTGCTGCGCGCGCATCCGGTTGTCACCCGAGAACATGCCCCTGAAGCCACCGCCGCAGGACGCCAGCGCCGTGATCAGCGCCAGGGCAACAACGGGTTTCGCGAAGCGATTGATCGACATCTGGCCAAGCCCTTTCGCACAATACGTTTCCGTGTCTAGCCGAGCGTGAGGCGCTGAACAAGCCATTTGCTGGGGCCGCGCGATGTCGAACCTGCGTGGCGGAGGGCGCGCGTACGGATAACATGTCCGTGAGGCGGCGCGGGTATAAGCAGCCGCCGGCCAAGGTTCCGGCCCTGTACCCGGGCGTGGCAAATCTGCACCACAAATGGGCATTGTTCCCGGGGTGTTGGCCTTCGGCTTGCAAAATGGGGGTGAAGGCAGGAAATAGGCACAGACCCAGCTTGCAGGCAAGGTGGGCAACATCTCAAGTCAACGAGGGAAACCATGAAGAAAATTCTCCTTGCTTCGACCGCTCTGGTCCTGTCGGCAGGCCTCGCTCAAGCTCAGGGTCTGAGCATCGGCGGCGAAGGCCGTATGGGCGTCAACTACGACTCGACCCGCGCTCAGCGCGTTCAGCAGGAAAACCGCCTGCAGATGAACTTCGCCGTTTCGGTCCAGGGCGACCACGGCCTGTCGTTCGGCGCCTTCTCGCGCGTTCGTATCACCAACGGCGGCACCGCTGCTCCGAACGGCACCGCTGGCAACGCCACCGGTTTCTCGGGCTCGCGCGTCTGGGTTGAAGCCAACGGCTTCCGCCTGACCTTCGGCAACCAGGACGGCGCTATCCGCGGCGTCGGCGCTTCGCACGGCTACCTGGGTGGCTGCGGCGTCGGCTACGAAGGCGGCATCGCTTGCGGTGACTCGGCTGGCCTGCTCGGCGTGACCCACGGCTTCGCTTCGCAAGCTGGTGGCCCGGCTTCGCGCGCTCGCATCGACTACACCATGGGCGACTATGCCTTCGCTCTGTCGCATGACCGTGGCGGCGCGACCGAAATCGCTGCCCGCGCTCGCTTCGACGCCTTCACCGTTGCTGCTGGCTATGCCCGCAACACCGGCGCTGGCCGCGTCGTGACCATCTCGGGTCACTACAACGGCGGCAACTGGGGCGCTGGCGTGATCCTGGCCCGCATCGGCGCCACCACCAACGGCTCGATCTCGGCCAACGTCGAACTGGGCGGCGGCAACCTGTACGGCTACGTCGGCCGCGTGGGCGGTGCCAGCACCTACGGCCTGAGCTACGGCTACGGCCTGGGCGGCGGCGCGACCATCACCGGTGGTGCCGAGCGCGTTGGCGGCCAGACCGTCGCTTCGCTGGGCGTTGCTTTCCGCTTCTGATCCTCGATCGGAACGCAGAATACGGAAAGAGCGGGCTTCGGCCCGCTCTTTTCTTTTGCCGCAGAGGTGATCTGCTGGTGGCTGGAGCCTGGCGCCCCGGCGTGCTAGTTTGAGCCCATGCTGCCTATGGAGTGAACTCCGCGCAGCCGTTCTGGCCGAGGGTTCCGATGCGCCAACTGTTTCTGCCGCTTCTTCTTCTGGCTCCGACAGCGCTTGCGGCGCAGAGCTTCGGCCTGCAAACCCGCGGCGAAGCGCCCTCCATCACCTCGCCGCACAGTCTGGCGCTGGACCCGCCGCCCATCGAGCATCGATTCGAAGGCCGCTTCGGCGTGGCCTATATCCGCGATGCCGGCGCGCCGAGCGGGCGGTTGGAGCCGCTGGCCGGGCTGCGCTACACGCTGACGCTGAACCACCAGCTCGACAGCGGCGCGCGGCTCAGCTTTTCCTTCGCGGTAGAGGGCGAGCATTTCGGCCCCGGCGCCCGGCCGCATCGCCCCTGGTAGGCGGCTTTTCTTCATCGTCGCTTTATGGTCTGACTGGCCAAACCGCCCCAGAAACGGAGCGCCGCCATGGCCCTTGCCGATATCCTTGCCCGTTTGCGCGCCGCCGAGGCCCGGGCCGGCCGCCCACCCGAATCGGTGGCGCTGATCGCGGTTTCCAAGGTTCAGCCCAGTGACCGCGTGGCGGCGGTGTTGCAGCAGGGCCAGCGGCTGTTCGGCGAGAACCGGGTGCAGGAGGCGCAGCACCGCTGGCCGGATTTTCAGGCGCGTTTCGAGGGCATCGCGCTGCATCTGATCGGGCCGCTGCAGACAAACAAGGCCCGCGTCGCCGTCGAGATGTTCGAGGCCATTCATTCGCTGGACCGGCCGAAACTGGCCCTGACACTGGCGCGGCTGGCGCAGGAGCGCGGCGCCAGCCCGGATCTGTTCATTCAGGTCAATACCGGCGCCGAGCCGCAAAAGGCCGGCATCTTGCCCGAGGATGCCGATGCCTTCATCGCCGAGGCGAGCGCCATGGATCTGCCCATCCGCGGGCTGATGTGCATCCCGCCGGTCGATGCGCCGGTGGCGCCACATTTCACGCTGCTGGCGCAGATCGCTGAACGCAACGGGCTGTCCGGGCTGTCGATGGGCATGAGCGATGATTTCGAGCAGGCGGTGGCGCTGGGGGCGACGCATGTGCGGGTGGGCTCGGCGATCTTCGGCGCCCGCACGACCTAGCCCGATTCAGCCGCGCACCACCAGCCGGGTTCGCGGCGTCAGCCGGGCGATCAGCCAGCGCAGATCATCGGGTTCGAAAGCTACGCAACCCGCGGTGGGAAAGCGCGGCGCGCGCCAGCGGTGAACGAAGATTGCCGAGCCATGGCCGGGCCGGGCCATGGGCTGGTTCCAGTCCAGCACCAGCACCAGATCATAGAGCGGATCGGCGCGGCGCAGCCGCTCGTGGCTGAAGCCATAGGGCGCGCGCACCGGCTGGTTGTAATCTGTCGCCGCGGGATCGTCTGACCACAGATCGCGCGGTCCGATCGGCTGCGCCCAACGCGGCAGATCCCGCGCGGCCAGGCGATCAGGCCGGTAGTAAAGCCCGGTGATGCGATGAATGCCTGCCGGCGTGGCGCCATCGCCCTCGCGTTTGACGCCGGTGATGCCGCCCCGGCCGATGGCGCAGGGCAGGAAGCGGCCGTGAAACCGCGCGCCTTGCGGGCTCACCAGCAGATCACCACGGCGCAGGCCGATCACAGCAGATGCCCGGATTTGCTGGCCTTGGTGGCCAGATAGCCGGCATTCTCGGCGGTTTGGCCCACCTTGAGCGGCACGCGCTCGCTGACCGCGATGCCGCCGCGCTCCAGCATGGCGACCTTGGCGGGGTTGTTGGTCATCAGCCGCACCTGATCGAAGCCCAGCCTGCGCAGCAGTTCGGCACCCAGCCGGAAATCGCGCTCGTCATCCTCGAAGCCGAGCCGGTGATTGGCCTGAACGGTGTCAAACCCCTGATCTTGCAGCGAATAGGCGCGCATCTTGTTGGCCAGCCCGATGCCGCGCCCCTCTTGATTGAGGTAAAGCAGCACACCGGAACCCGCCGCCTGCATTGCCTCCAGCGCGGCATGAAGCTGCGGGCCGCAATCGCATTTCAGCGAACCCAGCACATCGCCGGTGAAACAGGCCGAATGCAGCCGCGCCAGCACCGGGGCCTGACGGTCGGGGCGGCCGACCTCGATGGCGTAATGCTCCACGCCGCCATCCTGCGGGCGAAACACATGCAGCCGCCCGGCGCCGGCCAGCCGCATCGGCAGCCGCGCCGCCACCACCGGCGCCAGTCGGGTCTCGCCGGCCAGGGTTTCATCGGGCGTCAGCCGCGTCAGCCCATGTTCGATGGCCAGCGCCGGGGCCTGCGGGGTTTCGGCGATCAGCGCGGCGGGCAGCAGCTGCGCCGATTTCACCAGCCGCAGCGCCGCGCGGTGCAGATCGGCCGGGCCGTCGCGCAGGCTTTGCAGCGGCCCCTTGAGCGGTTTCATCAGGTCATCGGCCGGATCGGCAAGGGCGCGTATCCAGCCGGTTCCGGCCTCACCAGGCAGGGCGATGCGGGCCAGATCGCCGTCATAGACCCGCGCCTTCAGCGTCTGGGCGCGATGGGCGGTCAGCGCCACCACCGGCTGCGGCACCAGCGCGCGCAGATCGGTCAGCCGCGCTTCGGTCAGGGTCTCGGCGGCGATCACCAGCGCTGCGGCCCCGGGCGCCTCCAGCACCACCGGCAGGCCCATGCGCAGATCGGCGCGGGCCCGGTTGAGGCGTTCGAGGGCGCTGGGCGAAAGGCTCATGCCGGTTCCGGTGAAATGTTTCCGGCCTTGGTGTAACCCGCGCGCCGGGAAATTGAAACATTCCCCGCGCTGGCGACACGAGCGCGTGAGAAATTGGTTGCAATGCTTGAAACCCCGGCCCGGTGCCCGCAGTTTGACCGAAGGAAAACAAGGGCTTGCCTTTCCGGCGGGCCCGTGAGTTTGCCAAGGAGTTCGTGATGTCCAAGCTTAACCGCATTCTGCTCGTGGATGATGATGATGATCTGCGCGAGGCGCTGGCCGAGCAGCTGGTGCTGACCGAGGATTTCGATACATTCGAAGCCGCCAGCGGCGCCGAGGCCATGGAGAAGGTCAAGGCCGGCCAGTTCGATCTGGTGATCCTCGATATCGGCCTGCCCGATACCGATGGGCGGGAACTGTGCAAGCGGCTGCGCAAGGCGGGGGTGAAATGCCCGGTGCTGATGCTCACCGGCCATGATTCCGATGCCGATACCATTCTGGGGCTGGATGCCGGGGCCAATGATTATGTCACCAAACCCTTCAAGTTTCCGGTGCTTTTGGCCCGCATCCGGGCGCAGCTGCGCCAGCACGAGCAATCGGAAAACGCCATTTTCCAGCTTGGCCCCTATCAGTTCAAGCCGGCGATGAAGATGCTGATCGACGAGCGCGACCGCAAGATCCGGCTGACCGAGAAGGAAACCAACATCCTGAAATTCCTCTATCGCGCGCCCGAGGGCGTGGCCCCGCGCGAGGTGCTGCTGCATGAGGTCTGGGGCTATAATGCCGGCGTCACCACCCATACGCTGGAGACCCATATCTACCGGCTGCGCCAGAAGATCGAGCCCGACCCGTCGAATGCGCGGCTGCTGGTGACCGAGCCCGGCGGCTATCGGCTGGTGCCCTGAAAACCGCCGATGCGGGGGCCGCGGTTGGGGCGCCCCCTTGAAAGCGCGCGTTTACGATAAATATACGGTTGAGTGGGATCATAAGGTTATGTCCTCCTCCCCTTGACGTGTCGGGGTCATGGCACGTCTTCCTCCCTGTTGGACTGGCCCGGGCTTGCCCGGGCCGTTTTTTTGCCGCCGCGGGTTTGTTGCGAGGGCGGCAGGCTTGGGGTTTCTTCTGCTGCCGGGCGGGCATAGAAAGGGGCAAACGGAACGGATTTGCGCCATGCCCTTCACCCTTGCCACCTGGAACATCAATTCGGTTCGCCTGCGTGCGGGCCTTGTCGAGCGTCTGCTGCGCGAGGAGGCGCCGGATGTGCTGTGCCTGCAGGAATGCAAGAGCCCGGTGGACAAGATCCCCGCCGAGGTCTTTGCTGCCGCCGGCTATGGCCACATGGTTGCGCGCGGGCAGAAGGGCTATAACGGCGTGGCGATCCTGTCGCGCCTGCCGCTGGAGGATGCCGGTCATATCGACTGGTGCGGCAAGGGCGATGCGCGCCATGTCGCGGCGCGGCTGGAGAACGGCGTGGTGATCCACAATTGTTATGTGCCGGCCGGCGGGGATGTGCCCGACCGCGAGGTGAACGAGAAATTCGGCCACAAGCTCGATTTCATGGCCGAGATGCGCGACCTGTTTCGCGCGGATCGGCCCGGCAAGGCGATTCTGGTCGGCGATCTGAACATCGCCCCGCGCGAGGATGATGTCTGGAACCACAAGCAACTGCTGAAGATCGTCAGCCACACGCCGGTGGAGACCGGGCTGATGGCAGATGCGCTGGAGGCCGGCGGCTGGGTGGATGTGACGCGCCAGGATATTCCCGAGGGGCAGCTTTACAGCTGGTGGTCCTATCGCTCGCCCGATTGGGACGCGGCCGACAAGGGGCGGCGGCTGGATCATATCTGGGCCAGCCGGGATATCGCCGCATCCGGGCATGGCTCGCGTATCCTGCGCGCGGTGCGCGGCTGGGAGCAGCCGTCGGACCATGCGCCGGTCCTTGCCAGTTTCGATCTGTAAGGGCAGGGGGCTGTCTGCCCCCTCGGCCCTGCGGGCCTCACCCCCGAGGATATTTTTCGCACAAAGACCGGCTCAGAGCGCTGCGACCGCCTGAGCAACGGCCTGTCCCAGCGCGGCATGCGCGGCTTCATCAAGATGCACGCCGTCGATTTGGCTGACGCGCACGATCTGCCCGGCATCAAGAAAGCCCACCCCGCGCGAGGCGGCCAGCGCGCGCAGAAGCGGCGTGAGGGCGCGGGATTTTTCGGGGCCGCCCCAATAGGTGCTGGCCAGCACGCCGCGGGTTTCCACCGGGGCAGGGGCGATGAGCAGGATGCGAAAGCCGCCGTGGCGTGCCTGAAGATCGGCGCGCTGGGCGAGATCGAGCAGCAGCGCGATACCGCCCATGACGGTTTCGGGCGAGGCGTTGAAGCGGGTCTTCACGTCGTTGGTGCCCAGCATCAGGGTCAGCACATCCAGGGGCCCATGGCTTTGCAGCGCCTGACGCAGTGCCGGCTGGGCATTTATGATGCCATCCATCACCGGATCGTCGAACTGGGCGCTGCGCCCGGGCAGGCCTTCCTCGACCAGTTGCCAGTCGGGGCCGAGCGCCTGGGCCATGACGCCGGGCCAGCGAATGGCCGGGGGATAGCGCTCGTAGCGGTTGCGGTCGGTGACCGGCGGGGTGCCATGGGTGTTGCTGTCGCCGAAGGTCAGGATGCAGGGCATGTGGGGGTCCGACTGGGGGTGATCGGGCGAGCTTAGGCGGCGGGGCGCGCGAAAGTCCAGCCTGGCCTCTTGGCCTTTGCGCATCGGGTACGCATATAGGGCGCAGCGAAGTGCAAACAGGCGAATAGCGAAGAGGGTTGCGATGTTGGGCATGTCCGGAGATCAGGCGGTTGCGGCTGGCGAGCTGATCAGGGATTCCTCGGAGGCGACATTCATGGCCGATGTCATCGAGGCCAGCCAGGACGTGCCGGTGATTGTCGATTTCTGGGCGCCCTGGTGCGGCCCTTGCAAGACGCTGGGCCCGGCGCTGGAGGCGGCGGTGACGGCGGCGCGCGGCAAGGTGCGTATGGTCAAGATCAATGTCGATGAGAATCAGGCGCTGTCGGCGCAGCTGCGCATCCAGTCCATTCCCACGGTCTATGCCTTCTTTCAGGGCCGCCCGGTTGATGCCTTTCAGGGCGCGCTGCCGGCCAGCGAGTTGAAGAAATTCGTCGAAAAGCTGGCCGGGCTGGCTGGTGACGGTGGCTTGGGCGAGGCGCTGGCCGAGGCCGAGACCATGCTCGCCGAGGGTGCGGTGGTCGATGCTGCGCAGGTTTTCGCCGCGATTCTGGCTCAGGAGCCGGAGAGCGCCGCCGCCTATGGCGGGCTGGCGCGGGCGCATCTGGCGATGGGCGAGCTTGATCAGGCCGAGGCGCTTTTGAACAACGCGCCCGAGGCGATTGCCGGCGCGCAGGAGCTGGAAACCGCGCGTGCGCAGCTGGCGCTGGCGCGGCAGGCGGCCAATGCCGGGCCGGTTGATGAGTTGCGCGCAAGGCTGGCGGCGGAACCCGGCGATCATCAGGCGCGGTTCGATCTGGCGCAGGCGCTGCATGCGCGTGGCGATGCCGAGGCGGCGATCGACGAATTGCTGGAACTGTTCCGGCGTGATCGCGAATGGAACGAGGGTGCTGCCAAGGCGCAGCTCTTCATCATTTTCGACGCGCTCAAGCCCAATGATCCTCTGGCCCAGAAAGGCCGCCGGCGGCTGAGTTCGATGATATTTGCCTGAGCCGGCCGGCGGGTTATCTTCAGCTCATGCTGCAAGCTGCCGACCTGCCTGAAGTGATTTCGCTTTTCCCCCTGCCCGGGGCGCTGCTGCTGCCGCGTTCGCGGCTGCCGCTGCATATTTTCGAGCCGCGCTATCTGGCGATGCTGGAGGATTGCATGAAGACCCGCGAGCGGCTGATCGGCATGATCCAGCCGCGCGCGGTGCCCGGCGGCGGCGAGGCGCGGCTGCATGCCATCGGCTGTGCCGGGCGTCTGACGGCGTTTTCGGAAACCGAGGACGGGCGCTACATGATCACCCTGACCGGGGTATCGCGCTTCCGCCTGATCGACGAGATCGAGGGTTTTGCCCCCTATCGGCGCGCGCGGATCGCCTGGGAGGGATTCGAGCGCGATCTGGGCGGCGCCGAGGCCGATCCGGGGCTGGACCGGGCGCGCTTCATGGACCTGCTGTCGCGCTATTTCACCGCGGTGCAGCTTTCCACCGATTGGGGCAGCCTCAAGGAGGCCGAGGACGAGCTGCTGGTCAATGCGCTGTCGATGCTCTGCCCCTTCCCGCCCGAGGAACGCCAGGCGCTGCTGGAGGCGCCCAGCCTTGACACGCGGCGCGAGACGCTGGTCACCTTGATGGAATTTGCCCTGCGCGATCAGGGCGGCGGCAGCGGGAGCGAGATGCAATGAACGGGGAACGGAATGCCGAAACCGACCGCAAGATGCTGGAGGCGCTGGTCTGCCCGGTGACGCAGGGGCGGCTGAGCTATGATGCCGCGCGCCAGGAATTGGTCTCGGCCACCGCGCGGCTGGCCTTTCCGATCCGCAACGGCATTCCGATCATGCTGGCTGGCGAGGCGCGCGAGATCGAGTGAGCGCCGGGGCCGGCGGCCAAGGGTGGAGGACAGGATGGGCGATATGACGATTCGCGGCGCGCTGGGGGCGGTTGTGCTGGCGGGGCTGCTGGGGGCCTGCGCCTCGCCGCTGGAGCGATGTGTGGCCGAGGCCGGGCGCGAGGTCGGCTTTCTGGAGCAGGAACTGACCGAACGGCGGGTGAATATCGCGCGGGGCTACGCGGTGCATCGTGAGCCGGTGATGGATTTCATGCCGGGGCTGTGCTTCTCGGCCAGCCTGGGCAGCTACTACACCTGCATGGAACCGGTGGAGCGGCTGCGCGAGACCCGCCGGCCGATCAATGCCGCCGATGAGCGCGAGCGCATCGCCCAGCTTGAACGCGCACTTGTCCGCGAGCGGGCGCAGGCCGAGCGCGCGCGGGCGCAATGTGTGGCGCAGTTCCCCGCCGGCTGAGGCCGGCTGATCGGGCGAATGTCGCGCATGGGGTGCAAAGGGCCGGATCGGGGCTTGCCCGGCGCCGGTGCAGCGTGCTACCGCTGCGGCGATGGTTCCCGCAACCGTGTCTGCCGGTTTCCGGCGAGGCGGCGAGGGATGAAAAGGGAATACGGTGCGCGGCTCTGGCCGCAATTCCGTGACTGCCCCCGCAACTGTAAGCGGTGAGCGACCCCGATGTGACCACTGGCGCGAAAGCGGCGCCGGGAAGGTTCGGGCAAGCCACGACCCGCGAGTCAGGAGACCTGCCATCAGCGTTGAAACCACGAACCCGGGCGGGGTGTCCGGAGGGAGGCCTGATGTCCGATGCTGCCATGGCGCGGCGGCGTGTAACCACGCCCTTGCGCGCGCCTGAAACCGGTACGCCACCGCATGATCGCGGGGCGGCCAAGCGCTATTTTCTGACCACGATGAACGATTGCCCGGCCGCCGGGGGTGCCTGCCTGCCGGGCTGCGCGGCGCTGCAGCGGCTGATGACGGCGATGAGTCTGGCGCTGCCGCTGACCGGGCCGGAACTGGCGCTTTCCGGCACCATCGAGGTGCCCGATTGCGCCGCGGCCTGTGGCGCGCCCTGCCGGCTGGCCTGGCAGGCCGATGCCGCGGGGCTGTCGCTTCTGGGCAGGCTGGGGGCGCAGGATGATCCGGCGGCAGCGCTGGCCGGCGCCCTGGCCGGGGCGCGGCGCGGGGTGGAGGCGCCGGCGCTTCTGCATGCCGAGCGCGCATCGGCGCTTCTGGCATGAGCTGCCCACCTCCGCGCGCCGCGCGGCTGGAACTGCGCGGCGTCACCTGGGGGCCGACGCGGGCGCCCGATCTGCTGCATCCGGTCAGCCTGGTGCTGGAACCCGGGCGCACGCTGGGCATTCTGGGTGCCAACGGGGCCGGAAAATCCACCCTGCTGCGGCTGATCTATCGCTTTCAGGCGCCGCGCGCGGGCGAGGTTCTGCTCGATGGGCAGGATATTCACCGCCTGCCGGCGCGGCAGGTGGCGCAGCGCATTGCCGCCGTTCTGCAGGAACAGCCCACCGATTTTGCCCTCACCGTTGCCGAGATCGTGGCGCTGGGCCGGGCGCCGCATCGCCGGGCGCTGGCCGCGGCTTCGGCGCGCGATGCCCATGTCACCGCCCATGCGCTGGAACGGTTGGGGCTGGAACCCTTTGCGCAACGCCCCTTCGGCACGCTTTCGGGCGGCGAGCGGCAGCGGGTGATGGTGGCACGCGCGCTGGCGCAGGAGCCCGGGCTGATCGTGCTCGATGAGCCCACCAACCATCTCGATATCCGCCATCAGCTTGAGGTTCTGGCGCTGATCCGCAGCCTTGGCATCAGCGCTGTCGCCTCGCTGCATGACCTCAATCTGGCGGCCGATTTCGCCGATGATCTGCTGATCCTGGCGCGTGGCCGCCCGCTGGCCTTCGGCCCCGCGGCGCAGGTGCTGCGCCCCGATCTGATCGCCCAGGCCTTCGGCGTTCAGGCCCGGCCCCTGCCCGGCGCCCCTTCCGGTGCGCTGCGTTTCGAGTTTTCCCTTCCCCAACCTTCTGACATCACGGAGACAATCCTTTGAAACCGCTCCTTTCCCTGACGCCGTTCTTTCTGGCGGCCTTTTCACCCTTCGTGCCGGCAGCCATGGCGCATCCGGTCACCGTGCAAAGCTGTGACCGCGAAGTGACCTTTGATGCGCCGCCGGCGCGCGCGGTATCCAATGACGTCAACCTGACCGAGATGATGCTGGTGCTGGGCCTGACCGAGCATATGGTGGGCTATACCGGCATTTCCGGCTGGAAGACGCTTGATGAGGAAATGCGCGAGGGCGTCGAGGAACTGCCCGAGCTGGCCGAGCGCTACCCCTCGCGCGAGGTGTTGATCGGTGCCGAGGCCGATTTCTTCTTTGCCGGCTGGAATTACGGCATGCGGGTTGGCGGCGAGGTCACGCCGCAGACGCTGGAGCCCTTCGGCATCCAGGTCTATGAACTGACCGAAAGCTGCATCCATATCATGCCGCGCGACGGCGCCAGCATGGATGACATGTTCAACGATCTGCTCAATCTGGGCCGCATCTTTGGCGTGTCCGAACGCGCCGAGGCGCTGGTCGAGGGTTATCGCGCCGAGCTGGCGGCGATCACCGAGCCGCTGGCGGGTAACGAGCCGTTGCGCGTTTTTGTCTACGACAGCGGCGAGGATACCCCCTTCACCGCCGCGCGCTATGCCATCCCGACCGCGATGATCGAGGCCGCCGGCGGGCGCAACATCATGGATGATGTCGAAAGCTCCTGGACCCGGGTGGCGTGGGAACCGGTGGTCGAGCGCAACCCCGAGGTCATCGTGATCGTGAATTACGGCGATGTCACCGCCGAGCAGAAGATTGATTTCATGCGCTCCAACCCGGCCTTCGCCGAGCTGGACGCGGTGCGCAATGATCGTTTCGTGGTGCTGGAATATGTCGAGGCCACGCCGGGGCCGCGCAATATCGCCGCCATCCGTCGTCTGGCGGCGGCATTCAGTGGCGAATAGACCATGCGCGATACCGCCACCCTGCCCGAACCCGCCTCCACGCCCGTCACCCGGGCCACGCCGCGCGGCGCGCGGCTGGCGCTCTGGCTGGTCGGCGTTCTGGGGTTGGTGCTGTCGATCTCGGCGGCGGTGAGCATTGGCGCGGTGCCGGTGCCGCTGGCCACGGTCTGGGGGGTGATCGCGCATCAGATCGCCCCCGACTGGGTGCAGCCTGACTGGAGCGCCGGGCGCGCCGCCATCGTCTGGGAAATCCGCCTGCCGCGCGCGCTGCTGGCCGCATTGGTGGGCGCGGGGCTGGCGCTGGTGGGGGCGGTGCTGCAATCGGTCACCCGCAACCCGCTGGCCGATCCGCATCTGCTGGGCATTTCCTCGGGTGCGGCGTTCGGGGCGATTCTGGCGCTTCTGCATCTGGGCATGATCTTTGGCCCCGGCACCGTGCCGCTGATGGCCTTTCTGGGCGCGCTGATGGCCACGGCGCTGGTGCTGGCGGTGGCCAGTTTCGCCCGTGCCACCAGCGCCGACCGGCTGGTGCTGACCGGGGTGGCGGTGTCGTTTATCGTCATGGCGCTGGCCAATGTGCTGATCTTCCTGGGCGATCCGCGCGCCGCGCATACGGTGGTGTTCTGGATGCTGGGCGGGCTGGGGTTGGCGCAATGGTCGCATCTGGCCTGGCCGGCGGCGGTGCTGCTGGGGGCGGGGCTGTGGTTTCGCGCCATGGCGGTGCCGCTCAATGCCATGACCATCGGCGATGAAACCGCCGCCACGCTGGGTATCGCGGTGGCGCGGTTCCGGCTTTGGGTGTTTGTGGTGGCGTCGCTGGTGACCGGGGTGATGGTGGCGTTTTCCGGCGTGATCGGCTTTGTCGGGCTGATGATCCCGCATATCGTGCGGCTGGTGGTGGGCGGCGACAATGCCCGGGTGTTGCCGGCCTCGGCGCTGGCCGGGGCGATTTTCCTGATCTGGGCCGATATCGCCGCGCGCACCTTGATGCGGCCCGAGGACATGCCCATCGGCATCGTCACCGGGCTGGTCGGCGGGGCGTTTTTTGTCTGGCTGCTGCGTTGGCGCCGGTAAGGAAGGAAATGGCATGAATGATGGCGCGGCCGGCAAGGCCGACATCCTTTCGGAAAGCGCGCAAACGCGCGCATTGCGCGGGCTGCTGCCGGATTATGGCCTGCCTGCCGATGCACCGCTTGAGCTGCTCAACCTGTCCGAAAATGCCACGTTCCGGGCCGGCAGCGGTGCGGAGGCGCTGATCCTGCGGCTGCATCGGCCGGGCTATCACAGCCGGTCCGAGATTGCCTCGGAACTGGCCTGGTTGCAGGCGCTTCAGGGCACGCCGGGGCTGCGCTGCGTGCGCCCGGTTCCGGCGCGCGACGGCCACCTGATCGCTGATGCCGGCGGGCGCGCGGTGGTGGCCTTTGCCCCCATCGCCGGGCGTGAGCCGCGCCCTGATGACGACCTGCTGCCCTGGTTCGATACCTTGGGCGAGATCACCGCCCGGCTGCACCTTCAGGCGCGGGGCTGGACGTTGCCGCCGGGTTTTGCCCGCAAGCGCTGGGACGGCGAAACCATTCTCGGGCCGCGCCCGCATTGGGGCGATTGGCGTGCCGCGCCCGGCTGCGAAGGCGAGGTGGCCATGCTGCTGCAACGGCTCTCCGATGACCTGCTGGCACGGCTCGCGGAATATGGCACCGGGCCTGCGGTTTTCGGACTGGTGCATGCCGATCTGCGGCTCGCGAACCTGTTGATCGACGAGCACGGCCTCTGGGCGATCGATTTCGACGATTGCGGCTTTTCCTGGTGGATCTACGATTTCGCGGCGGCGGTTTCCTTCATCGAGACCGATCCCCGCCTGCCCGATCTGGCCGAGAACTGGCGCACCGGCTATGCCCGTGTGGCACCGCTGCCGGCCGCCGATCTGGCCATGCTGCCGGTGATGGTGATGTTGCGCCGCATCCTGCTGACCGCCTGGCTGGGCACCCGGGCCGAAAGCGACACCGCCGCCGAATTCGGCGGCCCGGCCTATACCATCGCCAGCGCCGATCTGGCCGAGCGCTTTCTGACCCGCGGCCCGGCGCGCTTCTGGGGCTGAACTGCATAACAACCATGACGTGGTGTTCTGTTGGCATGGCGCGCAAGCCTCGGCTAGGCTTCGCGGCAAGTGGCGGGCCCGGCCGGTCCGCCCGGGGAGGACGACCAATGGATGAGATGTTCACCGCCGCCGATGCGGCGTTTCGTGCCGAGATCCGCGCCGGCCTTGAAGCCGAGTTCCCGCCCGAGCTGGGCCGCCGCGCCGCCGCCGGCGAGGGCCTCTCGCGCGAGGATTTTGTCTTCTGGCATGCGCTGCTGGCGCGGCGCGGCTGGCTGGCCGGCGGCTGGCCGCGTGCCTATGGCGGTGCCGAATGGAACCCGGTGCAACGCCATATCTTCGAGGAGGAATGCTGCCGCCTGCACGCGCCGCGCATTGTGCCTTTCGGAGTCAACATGCTGGGGCCGGTGCTGATCCGGTTTGGCAGCGAGGCGCAGAAGGCGCATTACCTGCCGCGCATCCTCGATGGTACAGACTGGTGGTGTCAGGGCTATTCCGAGCCCGGCGCCGGCTCGGATCTGGCCAGCCTGCGCACCCGCGCCGTGCGCGACGGCGATCATTACATCGTCAATGGCCAGAAGACCTGGACGACACTGGGCCATTACGCCAACCGCATCTTCTGCCTGGTGCGCACCGCCACCGAGGGCAAGCCACAGGAGGGGATCAGCTTTCTGCTGGTCGATCTGGACACACCCGGCGTGGAAATGCGCCCGATCCGGCTGATCGAGGGCGGGCATGAGGTCAATGAGGTGTTTTTCACCGATGCCCGCGTGCCGGTGGAAAACCTTGTCGGCGTCGAGAATCAGGGCTGGACCATCGCCAAGTTCCTGCTGGAGCATGAGCGCACCAATATCGCCGGCGTGGGCTATAATTACGAGGCGCTCGACAAGCTCAAGGCGCTGGCCCGGCAGATCCGCCGCGACGGCCGGCCGCTGGCGGAAAACGCGCTTTTTGCTGCCCGCATGGCGCAGGTGGAATGCGATCTGGAGGCCATGCGCATCACCAATCTGCGCATGCTGCTGGAGGCGCAGGAACGCGGCGATCCCGGTGCGGCGCCCTCGATGCTGAAGATCAAGGGCACGGTGATCCGGCAGGAAATCAACGATCTGGCGCGCCGGGCGCTGGGGCCGGCGGCGGCGCCCTTTCCGTCGGAACTGCTCGACAGCAATGCCACCCATCCGGCGCCCGAGGGCCATGGCCATCTGGCGCATGACTATTTCAACAATCGCAAGCTTTCGATCTTCGGCGGTTCGAACGAGATTCAGCGCGAGATCCTCGCCAAGCAGCTTCTGGGGATGTGACCATGGCTTTTCAGACCACCGATGAACGCCGCATGCTGGGCGAATCGCTCTCGCGCTATCTGCTTCAGAATTATGATCATTCGCACCGGCTGAACGTGGCCTATACGGCACCGTTCCATGACCCCTCGCGCTGGGCGGCGCTGGCGGAACTGGGCATGCTCTCGGCCCTGGCGCCGGAAGAGGCCGGCGGGTTCGGCGGCGAGGGGCTTGATATCGCCACGGTGTTTCACGCGCTCGGCCATGGGCTTTGCCCGGAGCCTGCGTTGTCGGCGATGATGGCGCTCAGGGTGCTGATGGCGGCGGCGCGGCCGGTTGAGGCGCTGCTGGAGGGGCGCGAGCGGCTGGTGCTGGCGCTGGGCGAGCCGGGTGGCGGCAGCGGGCTGGAGCCGCCCGAGACCGAAGCACGGCAGGACGCCGGCCAGTGGCGGCTCAGCGGGCGCAAATCGGTGGTCTGGGGTGGTGGCGCCGCGCATCGGCTGATCGTCAGCGCGCGCCATTCCGGCGGCATCGGGCTCTTCGAGGTTGCCGCAGAGGATGCGCAGATCGCGCCCTATGCGATGATCGACGGCGGTGGCGCGGCCGAGATCACCTTGCAGGACACGGTGGCGCAATGCCTGCTGGAGGATGGCGCGGCGGCTCTGGCCGATGCCGTGGACCATGGGCTGCTGGCGCTTTGCGCCGAAGCGGTGGGGGTGATGGATCAGGTGCAGGCGCTGACCGCTGACTACCTGCGCACCCGCAAGCAGTTCGGCACCGCGATTGGCCGCTTTCAGGTGTTGCGGCACCGTTTCGTCGATCTGGTCATCGAGATCGAACAGGCGCGCTCCATCACCTTTCTGGCCGCCGGGCAGATGCGCGACCTGGCCGGGCGCGGGCGGGTTCTGTCGATGGCCAAGGCGCTGGTCGGCAAGGTGGCGCGGCAGGTTGCCGAAGAGAGCATCCAGATGCACGGCGGCATCGGCATGACCTGGGAGGCGGCGGTATCGCATTACGCCAAGCGGCTGGTGATGATCGACCATCAGCTCGGTGACAGCCTGCTGCATCTGGAGCGCGTGGCCCAAGCCTATCGCGCCGCCTGAGACCATGAAAAGGGGCGGCCACGCATGGCCGCCCGGCGCTTCGTTCGGACTGGGGAGGGGTCAGTCCACGAAGGCGCGTTCCACCACGAAGGCACCCGGCGCGCTGTTGGCGCCCTCGGCCAGCCCGGCGGCTTCGCAAAGCGCCTTGCAATCGTGCAGCATGGCCATGGAGCCACAGATCATCACCCGGTCCACCGCCGGATCGAGCGGCGGCACGCCGAGATCGGCAAACAGCCGGCCGCTGGTGATGGCATCGGTGATGCGGAAGGGGCGCGGATGCGGCTCGCGGGTGACGCAGGTGTAATGCACCAGTCGGCCTTGGGCATACTCGCCGACCAGCGGGTCGGCCAGTGTCTGCGCGACCAGTTGCTCGCCATAGGCCAGCTCGGCCACCTCGCGGCAGCCGTGCAGCAACACCACCTGCTCGAATTTCTCATAGGTTTCGGGGTCGCGCATCAGGCTAGCGAAAGGCGCGATGCCGGTGCCGGTGGAGAGCATGTAGAGCCGCTTGCCGGGCAGCAGCGCATCCAGCACCAGGGTGCCGGTGGGCTTCTTGCGCATCAGCACGGTATCGCCGGGCTGGATGCGTTGCAGATGTTCGGTCAGCGGGCCATCGGGCACCTTGATCGAATAGAATTCCAGCTCCTCGTCCCAGCTCGGCGAGGCGATGGAATAGGCGCGAAACACCGGCTTTTCGGCATTGGGCAGACCGATCATCACGAATTCGCCCGAGCGGAAGCGAAAGCTCGCCGGGCGGGTCATGCGGAAGCGAAACAGCCGGTCGGTGTAATGTTCAACCGCGGTGACGGTCTCGGCAAAGACATTGGCGGGGACCGGAAAGCGCGTTTCGGCAAGGGCGGGGACATCGGACATGGCGCACCTGACAGGCTGTTGGACGGGGATTCGATAGCATGAATAATGTTTGCATACAAACAAAAATGCCCCGGCAGCAAATAGCCATATTGCCGGAGGTGATTGGCCCATTCTTCAAATTCTGGCGCATTTTTCTGCATATTCGCCAATTATACTTGCGGTTGAGGCCAGATCAGCGCGGATTGCCCACCGCACCGGGGCGAAAAATTGTCTTGATAGGTCGTTTGTGCTCTGTCAGACTGATGATGCGCCGAAGCCTCGGGCGGCGGCGCGCAACCCAGCCATGGAGGGCAAGGTGTCGCTTTTTGTGAGGCCGCGAACGCTGGACGAGGCGCTGGGCGCCTTGCGCGATGATCCGGACTTGCGCGTGGTGGCCGGCGGCACCGATGTCTACCCCGCGCTGGGGGTTGATGTGGCCCGGGCGCCGCTTCTGGATATCACGGGTGTAAGCGCGCTGGGCGGGGTTTCGCTAGGGGCAGACGGGCTGCGCATTGGTGCGCTCGCCACCTGGGCCGAGCTGCGCCGCGCCGGTCTGCCGGATGGTTTCGCCGCGCTGCTGGAGGCCGGGCGCGAGGTTGGCTCGCCGCAGATCCAGAACGCCGCGACCGTGGTGGGCAATGTCTGCAATGCCTCGCCGGCGGCGGATGGCACGGTGGCGCTCTTGGCGCTGGATGCCGAGGTGGAAATCGCCGGGCCGGCCGGGTTGCGACGTCTGGCGCTGGGCGATTTCGTCACTGGCGTTCGGCAGGTGGCGCTGGCGCCGGGTGAGCTGGTCACCGCGCTGCATCTGCCGCTGCCGCGCGGGCGCTCGCGGTTTCTGAAGCTGGGCGCGCGGCGCTATCTGGTCATTTCCATCGCCATGGTTGCGGCGCTGATCGAGCGCGGCACTGATGGCGCGATTGCCCGCGCGGCGCTGGCGGTGGGCGCCTGTTCGCCGGTGGCGCAGCGCCTGCCCGCGCTGGAGGCGGCGCTGATCGGTGCGCAACGCGGCGATATCGCCGGGCTGCTGCGCGCGGCCGATCTTTCGGCGCTGGCCCCGATCAGCGATGTGCGCGCCGAAGCCGCCTATCGCTCGGCGGCGGTGCCGGTTTTGCTGCGCCGCACGATTGAAGCCTGTCTGGAGGATGCCGATGCATGATGCCGCGCCGCTCTCGGTCGATCCGGTCGCCGGCGAGGTGCCGCGCCTGCGCCTCCGGCTCAATGGAGCTGAGCGCAGCGCCCCGGTTGCGCCGCAGGCCCGGCTGAGCGCAGCGCTGCGCGAGGCCTTTGGCTGCGAAGGCGTCAAGGTGGGCTGCGATGCCGGCGATTGCGGCGCCTGCACGGTGCTGGTGGATGGCGCGCCGGTCTGCGCCTGCCTGATGCCCGCCGCCCGCGCCGAGGGCCGCCATGTCGAAACCGTCGAGGGGCTGGCGCAGGCGCCGGGCGTGCCGGGCAGCTTGCAGCGCGCCTTCCTGCGCCATGGCGCGGCGCAATGCGGCATCTGCACGCCGGGCATGCTGGTCGCCGCCGAAGCACTGTTGCGCCAGAGCCCCCGCCCCAGCCCGGCCGAGGCCGAGGAGGCGATCTCGGGCGTTTTGTGCCGCTGCACCGGCTATGCCAAGATCGTGCAGGCGATCGTCGATTGCGGCGCGGAAGTTCCGCCGCCGATCGAGGGGGCGGTCGGCGCGCGGATCGAGCGGCTTGATGGCCTGCCCAAGGTGCTGGGCAGCGATGCTTTCGGCGCCGATCAATGGCCCGCCGACACGCTGCTGGTGCGGCTGATCCGCAGCCCGCATCACCATGCGAATTTCAGCTTCGGCGATCTGGCGGCGTTTCGTGCCGCGCATCCGGGGGTGCGGGCGGTGCTGACCGCCGAGGACGTGCCGGGGCGCAACCTGCACGGCGTGATTCCGCCGCTCGCCGATCAGCCGGTCTTTGCCGAGGGTGTGGCGCGGTTCAAGGGGGAGCCGGTGGCGGCCATCGTCGGCCCGCGCGCGCTGATCGAGGGTTTCGATCTGGCCGCCTTCCCGGTCAACTGGCAAGCCCTGCCCGCCGTGCTGGATATCGAGGCCGCGCTGGCCGAAGGCGCCCCGCAACTGCATGCGGGGCGCGCCGGCAACCGGCTGGTGCGCGGGCATGTGGCGCGCGGCGATGCCGAGGCCGGGCTGGCGCAGGCCGCGGTGATCGCCGAGGGCAGCTTCTCCACCGGCTTCATCGAACATGCCTATATCGAGCCCGAGGCCGGTTTCGCCCGCCGGCTCGGCGACCGGCTGGAGGTTTTCGCCTGCACCCAGGCGCCGCATATGGACCGTGACGATCTGGCGCTGATCATGGATCTGCCGGTCGAGGCCATCCGCATCCTGCCCTCGGCGGTGGGGGGCGGGTTTGGCTCGAAACTGGATCTGACGGTGCAGCCCTATATCGCCCTTGCCGCCTGGGTGACCGGCGCGCCCTGCGGCATGGTGTTCAGCCGCACGGAATCGATGATCGGCACCACCAAGCGCCACCCTTCGAGGATCACCGCGCGCATCGGCGCCGATGCCGAGGGGCGGCTGACCGGCATGGAATTTGACGGCCAGTTCAACACCGGCGCCTATGCCTCCTGGGGGCCGACGGTGGCCAACCGGGTGCCGGTGCATGCCTCGGGCCCCTATCTGGTGCCGAATTACCGCGCCGATTCGCTGGCGGTGCATAGCCATTGCGCGCCCTCGGGTGCCTTCCGGGGTTTCGGCGTGCCGCAAAGCGCGCTGGTGCAGGAGAGCCTGTTTGACGAACTGGCCGATGCGTTGGGCATCGACCGGCTGGAATTTCGTATCAGGAACGCGCTGGGCGTGGGCCAGCCGACGGTGACCGGGCAGGTGTTTACCCAAGGCGTGGGGATTCGCGCCTGCCTGGAAGCTCTGCGCGCTGACTGGAGCACCCGCCGCGCCGCTGCCGCCACCTTCAACGCCGAACAGACGGCCAAGGGTGGCGCAATCCGGCGCGGGATCGGGGTGGCCGGCATGTGGTATGGCTGCGGCAATACCTCGCTGCCCAATCCATCGACCATCCGCGTGGGGCTGACAGCGGTTGGCAAGCTGGTGCTGCATCAGGGCGCGGTGGATATCGGCCAGGGCTCGAACACGGTGATCACCCAGATCTGCGCCGAGGCTCTGGGTCTGCCGGTGGCGGCCTTCACGCTGCTGGGCGCCGATACCGATGTGACGCCCGATGCCGGCAAGACCTCGGCCTCGCGCCAGACCTTCGTTTCGGGGGCGGCGGCGCTCAGGGCCGGGGCGGCGCTCAGGGCGCAGATCCTGCGCCGGCTCAATGCCGGCGAGGATGCCGCGCTGCGCCTTGAGGGCAGCGTGATCAGCGCCGGTGCCGCACGGCTGGATCTGGCCGCGCTGAGGGCTGAGGAAAATGCCCTTGGCTATGTTCTGATGGCCGAGGAAACCTATGACCCGCCCACCAGCCCGCTCGATGAGAACGGGCAGGGCGAACCCTATGCCGCCTATGGCTGGGGCGCGCATCTGGCCGAGATCGAGGTCGATACCGAACTGGGCACGATCCGGGTGCGCGAGCTGATCTGCGCCCATGACGTTGGCCGCGCGATCAATCCGATGTTGCTGGAGGGCCAGATCGAGGGTGGCTCGGCGCAGGGCTTGGGGCTGGCGCTGATGGAGGAATTCATCCCCGGCCGGACCGAAAACCTGCATGATTATCTGATCCCCACCGCCGGTGATGTGCCGAAGGTGACCAGCATCCTGATCGAAGACCCCGATGCGCATGGCCCGTTCGGCGCCAAGGGGATCGGCGAGCAGGTGCTCATTCCCACCGCGCCGGCGATCCTCAATGCGCTGCGCGATGCCGCCGGGGTGCGGCTGCGGCATCTGCCCGCCACGCCCGACAAGGTGCTGCGTGCCCTCAATGATCTGCGAAAGGTGGCGCCATGAGCGATCTCACGCGCGATGACATCTCCGCCCTGCCCTCGCTGGCCGAGCGCCCGCGCCGCGACCGGCCAGAGAAGATCCGCTGCGATGCCTGCCCGGTGCTGTGTTTCATCGCCGAGGGGCGCGCCGGCGCCTGCGACCGCTACGCCAATGTCGACGGCGTGCTGACCCGGGTTGACCCGCTGGTCATTCTGGACCGCGCGGTGCAGGCCGGTGGCGAGGTGGTGAGCTTTCTTGAGGACGGGCGCGAATGGGAGGGCGATCTGGTGCAGCCGCCGGCGCGCTTTGTCACCGCTGTCGGCGCCGGCACCACCTATCCCGATTACAAGCCCGCGCCCTTCATCGTCTCCAGTCAGATGGATGGGGTGGATATGGTGACGGTGGTCACCGAGGGGATCTTTTCCTACTGCGGCGTCAAGCTGAAGATCGACACCGACCGCCACCTTGGCCCGGAAACCGCCATCGTGCGCTATCAGGGCGAGGCCGTGGGCCATGTCACCACCGGCGAATACGGCAGCCAGATGATGAGCCTGGGGGGCGTGCATCACCTCACCGGCGGCTCCAAGAAAGAGGGCCGCGCCACCTGCGAGGCGCTTTTGCATCTGTGCAACCGGCAGGCGGTGGAGCTGAATGTCGATGGCGGCGTGACGATCGTGGTGGAGGCCGGCAAGGAGCCGGTCATCGACGGTGCGCGCGAGGAACGGATGCGCGTGGGCTGCGGCTCGGCGGCGATCGGCATGTTCGCGCAGCAGTGGTTTCGCCATGTCGATGAGGTGGTGGTGGTCGATGACCATATCACCGGCGTTCTGTCCGAACATCAGGCCGGCAAGCTGCTGGATGTGCCGCCGACCGGTATCAGGATCAAGGGCCACAAGAGCACCCCGGGGCGCTATTTCCGCGTCGCCGAGCCGGGGCAGGGTTGGGGCGGCACCAATATCACCGATCCGCTTGCCATCATCGAGCGCTTCGATGCCAAGGTGGCCAGGCCGGGGCTGAAGGTGCTGATGGTTTCCACCACCGGCGATCACTCGGCCTATTTCGTGCTGGATGACGAACTCAACCCGGTGCCGGCGACGATGCCCGCGCCGGTGGCCGAGAGCGTGGCGCGGGTGCAGGAGAATTGCGAACCGGCGCTCTGTTCGGTGGTGTTCATCGGCGGGGCGGGGGGCTCGTTGCGGGCCGGGGTGACGGAAAACCCGGTCAAGCTGACACGCTCGGTGCGCGAGACGCTGACCTATGTCACCTCGGGCGGGGCCGAGGTCTATATCTGGCCCGGTGGCGGCATCACCTATATGGTCGATGTCACGCGGATGCCGGAAAACTCCTTCGGCTACGTGCCGACCCCGGCGCTGGTGGCGCCGATCGAATTCACCATGCGGCTGAGCGATTACGAGGCGCTGGGCGGGCATATGGCCTCGATCCGTTCGCTCGAAGAGGTGACAGGCGTGGAGCGGCGCCTGAACCGCGATACCGAGCCGGGCCTCTGGCCGGTGCTGCCGCATCATTTCGGCTGGAACCGCAGGCCGTGAGCGCTGGGCCGCATCATCGCCTGCTGCCCGATGGGCGGCTGCACCTTGGCCACGGGCCGATCGATCTGATCGTCGCGGTCGAGGGCGATGCGCGGGCGGTGACGGCGGCACAGGCCCGCGCGGTGGCGCGATTCGACGGCTTGCTGGCCGAGCTGGTGGCCGAATTGCCGCTGCTGCGGGCACCCGTGCGGGGTGATTCCTGCCCGCTCAAGGGGGTGGTGGCGCGGCGGATGTGGCATTGTGCACACAGTTTTGCCCCTGAATTTGCCACGCCGATGGCCGCCGTGGCCGGTGCCGTGGCCGAGGCGGTGCTGGCCGCAATGGTCCCGGCGCCGGGCTTAACCCGTGGCTATGCCAACAATGGTGGCGATATCGCGCTCTGGCTTGCGCCGGGGGCGCCGGCCTGGCGGCTGGGCGTGATCGTCGATCCCGCCGCGCCCCGCTCGCCGGGCAAGCTGGTGATCGGCCCTGATGATCCGGGCCGCGGCGTGGCCACCAGCGGTGCCAGGGGGCGCAGCCATTCGCTGGGCATTGCCGACAGCGTCACGGTGCTGGCCGCCGATGCCCCCACCGCCGATGTGGCCGCCACGCTGCTGGGCAACGCGGTCGATCTGCCCGGCCATCCGGCCATCCGGCGCCTGCCGGCGCGGCAGCTTTTGCCTGACAGCGATCTTGGCGAAACCCCGGTAACACAGGGTGTTGGCACACTCACAGAAGCCGAGATCGCCACCGCGCTCGACGCCGGCCAGACCACGGCCGAAGCCATGCTGCGCTGCCGAAAAATTCTTGGTGCGGTGCTTGTGCTTCAGGGCTTCGTGCGTATTGTCGGCGCCATTCAAATGGTGCCGGTTTCCCCAACGTCAACTTCCAGGACACTGCTCCATGCCTGACACATTCCCCGATATCTCGCTGCGCAAGCAGGCGCTTCTCACCGAGGAGATCTTTCACGAAGGCGGCCCCCTCGCCGCCAAGCCGCTGCGGCGTGTGGCGATGATCAGCGTCATCCGCAACCCTTTCGCCGGGCGCTACGAGCCCGAGATCGAGGGCTATATGGAAACCCTCAAGCCGCTGGGCCTGGCCATGGCGCAGCGCATGATCGCCGCGCTGGGGGGCGACGCCGGGGTGGTGCAGGGCTATGGCAAAGGGGCCATCGTGGGTGCTGCGGGCGAGCTGGAACATGGCGCGCTGTGGCATGTGCCGGGCGGCTATGCGATGCGCGAGGCGCTGGGCGATGCCATGGCGATCGTGCCTTCGACCAAGAAGGTCGGCGGACCGGGCACGCGGCTTGATGTGCCGATCACCCATGTCAACGCCTCCTATGTGCGCAGCCATTTCGACGCCATGGAAGTGGGTATCAACGATGCGCCGCGCGCCGATGAACTGGCGCTGGTGCTGGTCATGACGACCGGGGCGCGGGTGCATGCCCGCGTCGGTGGGCTGCGCGCCGATCAGATCGCCGGCAAGGACGGTCTGCGCTGAGCACACCGCCTGCCACGCACAATCAAAAGACCGGGGCAGCCGGCGAAGCTATTCAACAAGGAGATGAGAATGAACTGGAAGTCTGTGTTGGCCATGGTGGCCGGGGTTGGCCTTGCGCTTCCCGCCTGGGCGCAGGAGCGCGAATTCCGGCTGGGGCTGATCACCCCGCCGGTGCATGTGTGGAACCAGGAGGTGGCCGCACTTTCCGATACGCTGATGGAGGTTTCCGGCGGGCGGTTTTCGATCGCGCCCTTCCCCTCGGGGCAGTTGGGCAACGAGGCGACGATGCTGCAGCAGTTGCAGACCGGCGCGCTGGACATGGCCTGGCTGACCACCGCCGAGGTCACCACCCGCGTGCCCGACATGGCCGCGCTGCACGCACCCTTCCTGGTAGACAACATCGCCGATGCCGCGCGCGTGCTGCGCTCGGATGAAGCGCGCGAAATCCTCTCGGCGCTGCCGCGTGCCACCGGCACGGTGGGCGTGTGCTACGCCATGACCGGCATGCGCCAGCTGATGACGCGCCAGCCGGTCGCCTCGGCGGGTGATCTGCGCGGCATGCGTTTTCGCATCACGCCGGCGCCGGCGATCCGCACCTTCTTCGAGATGTTCGGCGCAGCACCCGCGCCGATGCCGCTGACCCAGGTCTATGACGCGCTGGCCAATGGCCAGATCGACGCCATCGACATGGATTTCGAATCCATCATCAACTTCCGCTACTACGAACACGCCCCCAACATGATGGTCACCAACCACCACATGTTCGGCATGGTGGCGCTGGTCTCGGCGCGCGTCTGGGCCGGGCTGAGCGAAGAGGACCGCACCCTGATCAGCGATGCCATTCAGCTGCATTGCGACCGCACCATCGACCGTTTCGTCGAGGAAGAGGCCGGCAAGCTGGAGCGGCTGCGCGAGGCTGCGGGCATCAACATCACCGATGATGTGGGCGCCGAGTTCTTTGGCGATATCGTCGAGCGCTGGGATGCCGAATGGGCCGGCCAGACGCCCTATGTCGCCCGGCTGCGCGAACTGGTCGCCGGCTTCTGATCATCCGCCGGGGGGCGGGCCATGGCTGCGCCCCCTTGCGACCTTGCTGCACGCCGCCCGGGCGGAGGTTGGAATGCCCCTTGTCAGATTGCTGCGCCGCCTGTCCGACCTGCTGACCCGGATCGAGCGGCTGCTCCTGATCGTGCTGATCGCCCTGGTGGCGATCTTCGTGTTGATGAATGTCACCTTCCGGCTGTTCAACGTGACGCTGGCCTGGGCCGATGAACTGGCGGTGCTGTCGATGACCATGGCCGGTTTCGTCGGCGCCTCGCTGATGTTGCGCGCCCGCATCGACCCGGCGGTGCTGATCCTGCATGAGATGCTATCGCCGCGCGCGGTGCGGATGCTGCGGGCGGTGGTGTCACTGCTGGCGGCGGGATTCGGGCTGATGCTCGGCTGGCTCTGCTGGCGCTGGTTCAACCTGCCGGGTCTGATGGCCGTGGGCTTTGACATCGGCGAGTTCGAGATGACCCATTTCAACTTTCTCTATACCGAGCGCACGCCGGTGCTGAGCCTGCCGTTCTTCTGGTTCTTCCTGATCATGCCCTGGTTCGCGCTGACGCTCTCGGCGCATGCGCTGACCAATCTGGCCGAGGATCTGGGGCTGATCGAACCCCGGCCGCTGGCGCAGGAAATTTCCAGAAGCGAGGGATGATGCCATGACCACCGCCGCCTTCCTGCTGCTTCTGGTGCTGGGCCTGCCGATCGGGCTGATCCTGTGCATCGCCGCGCTGGTCTTCATCTATGAGACCAACAACCTGCTGCTGCTGGAGAGCTTCCCGCTCAAGCTTTTCTCGTCGCTCGACAATTTCGGCCTGCTGGCGATCCCGCTGTTCATCCTGATCGGCGAGCTGATGAATGGTGCTGGCATCACCACCCGGCTGGTGCGGCTGGCGGCGGCCTTTGTCGGCGCGCTGAAGGGCGGGCTGGCCTATATCAACCTGCTGGCCAATATGATGGTGGCCTCGATCCTCGGTTCGGCCACGGCGCAGATTGCCATGATGAGCCAGGTCATGGTGCCCGAGATGCAGCGCGCCGGCTACGAGCGCTCCTTCGCCGCCGGGCTTACGGCCTTTGGCGGGCTGCTGGGGCCGATCATTCCGCCCTCGATCGTCTTTGTGGTCTATGCGGTGCTGGCGCAGGTGGCGGTGCGCGACATGCTGATCGCCGGGATCCTGCCGGGGCTGATGCTGACCGGGCTGTTCATCCTGACGGTGGCGGCGCTGGGCTGGCGCTATACCTATCCGCAGGGCGAGCGGCTGAGCTGGCGGGCGCGGTTTGCGGCGCTGCGCGATGCGCTGCCGATGCTGGCCATTCCGCTGGTGATCATCGGCACCATTCTGGGTGGCTTCGGCTCGCCGACCGAAGCGGCGGCCATCGGGGCGGTGGTCGCCACCGGCATCGGGCTGTTCTATACCCGCACGCTGAAACTGGGCGATTTTCCCCTGATCCTGCTGCGCACCGGCATCAACAGCGCGCTGGTTCTGTTTCTGGTCGCGGCGGCGGGGGTGTTTTCCTGGGTGCTGATCTTTGGTCAGGTGCCGCAGACCGCGGCGGCCTGGATCCAGTCGGTGGCGACGACGCCGGTGGCCTTCATGCTGCTGGTGCTGGTGCTGCTGCTGATCGTCGGCACGGTGATCGACGGTATTCCGGGGCTGATCATGGTGGTGCCGATCCTGCTGCCCATCGCCACCGAGGTCTATGGCATCCATCCGCTGCATTTCGGGGTGGTGGTGTCGGTCAACCTGATCCTGGGGCTGTTGTCGCCGCCGGTGGGGATCGGGCTTTATGTCGCCGCCTCGGTCAGCGGGGTCAGCGCGGTGCGGGTGTTCTGGGTGGCGCTGCCGTTCTTTGCCGTGGCCTGTCTGGCGCTGGTGGTGCTGGCGCTGGTGCCCTGGTTCAGCCTGGCGCTGCTTTGAGGGGGGGCGCGCGCTGGTCTGGCCAGGGGGCTGCGCGGGCTCAGCCGATCTTGCGCAGCAGCCGCACCAGCGTCGCCTGTTCCGAGCGCGACAGCGGCGCCAGCGTCAGCCGGGTGATCTCGGCGGCCATGGGAAACACCCGTTCGGTAACCCGCTCGCCCTCGGCAGTCAGGCGGATCAGATGCATGCGGTTGTCATCGGGCGAGGGCAGTTTCTCGATCAGGCCGCGCTGATAGAGCCGCTTGACCACACCATTGATGGTGGAATTGTCCATCGCCGTCTGCCGGCCCAGCGAGTTCTGCGAACAGGCGCCGACCTCGGCCAGTTTGGCCAGCGTGGCGAATTGCTGCGCGGTCAGCCCCTCGGCCATATGCGCGGCGAAGATCGCCAGATGGCGCTGCTGGGACTTGCGCAGCAAAAAGCCCACCTGCCCGTCAAGCACATAGCGCCGCCGCCCGCGTGTGGCGGGGCCGGGCTGGTCGGCGGTATCGTCTGGATGATCGTCCACGGTCTCGGTTCCGATGTCAGCGCAGGCCATCCTTACCCTCGATTTCGGCCGTTGTCAGCCCGCCGACGCGCGGTAGCGGCCTGCCGCTGTCGGTGACCGCCACCGCCACCAGGATCTCGCCGGCGCGCGGCGCATCGTTGAGCCGCACCTCCATCCCGTCGAAATGGCTGCGCACATAGGCGGCGTCCTTGTGCCCGAGCGGGATGTCGAGCACCTGCCCCGGCCCGCCCATCTTCTTCGATGAGGGCACCAGCGCCGCACCGCGCTGCACCACGGCGCGCAGCGGGGCGCCGAGTTTCGGATGCAGGATGGCTGCGGCATGTTCCAGCTCGCCCGCCTCGCCGACCATCGCCGCCTTGCCATAGCTCTCGGCGGCATCGGGGGTGATGCCCAAAGCCTCCACGCAGCGCCGCCCCAGAAGCCCGCCCAGTTCGGCGCCAATCTCCATCAGCAGGGACAGATCGGCCTCATAGCGCCCGGCGAACGGGTTCTCGATCACCGCCACGGCGGCTGCACGGCGGGTGGGTGGCGAGACCGGCTGGCCCATCTCGGTCAGGGTTTCATCGAGGAAAACAGCGATCTTGCGGATTCTGGCTTGCATCATGGCCTCCTTATGCCGGCACACGGGCCGAGGGCGGGGTGGAGCGCGAGCGCCCGCAGCGCAGCTTGCCGTCGATCATCACCGCGGCGATGCCGGGAATATTGCCCACCGCCATGGCCTCCAGCACGTTGCGGCCGGGTGAGCCATCGGGGCGGTCCATGAACACGATATCCGCCGGGCGCCCGGCTGCCAGCAGGCCCTGTGCGATGCCGCGCCGGCGGCTGATGTTGCCGGTGGCACAGCAGATCGCCTGTTCCGCAGGCAGCCCGCCAAGGCTGGCCAGCAGGGTGATCATGCGCAGCATGCCATTGGGCTGCACGCCCGAGCCCGCCGGCGCATCGGTGCCGATCAGCAGATCGCCCAGCCGCCCGGCGTCGATCGCACCCTGCATCGCCACCAGCGCCGATTTCTCGTTGCCGTTATGAACCACCTCCAGCGCGCCCTTCGCGTGGCGGCAAAGCTCGCGGATATCGTCATGCGCAATCGAGGTGGGGCCGCCGTTGATATGGCTGACCACATCGGGCTGGGCCTCCAGCACGTCGGCGGCACCGACCAGATGCGAACCGGCGATCGAAGGCCCACCGGTATGCATGATGGTTTCGATCCCCAATTCCCGGCACCAGGCGGTGACGCGGGCGGCATCGGGGCCGCGCGCCACCGTGCCCAGACCGATCTCGCCGATGCGGTGGATGCCGGCGGCCTTCAGCCCGGCATAGAAATCGCGGTCGAAATCCAGCTCGGGCACCGGAGCGCCGGCGATGACCTTGGCGCCCAGCGGGCGGAAGTTCTGAAAGCAACGCTGCGCCACCATGGCCAAGGCCTTGACGCCCTCGGCATCCTTGGGCCGGCCCGGCAGATGCACCTCGCCGGCCGACAGGAAGCTGGTCACGGCGCCGTTCACATTCATCTCGATCCAGCCAAGCTGGTTCTGGCGCGGGGTCCAGTCGCCGAACACCGGGTGGGTATGGCTGTCGATCAGCCCGGGCATCACCGCGCAGCCCTGTGCGTCGATCACCTGTTCGGCCTCGGCGGGGCCGAAACCGGCGACCACGCCATCCTCGATCAGCAGCGTATCGGTATCGGCGATGGGCTGGTGCAGATCGCCGGTCAGCAGCAGGCCGATATTGCGGATCAACAGCCGTCCCTGCGCCGGGGTATCCTTGTTCTCGACCGCCATGATGCTCCCCAAACTTGTTTGTATAGAAACAATATACCCAAGCCTGCATTGGCGCAAGCCTGACGAAGCGAGGGCACCGCCTGGCTTTGCCTTTGCCGCGCATCATGCCACAATGCCCCGGAACGGCAGGGGGGAGCGGATGGAAAAGTTGCAGGCGCAGGGGATACATCACATCACGCTGGTTGGCGCGGACCGGCAGACCTCGATCGATTTCTGGGAAGGGGTGCTGGGCATGCCCTTCGTCTTCGAGCAGCCCAATCTGGACCGCGCCAGCGAAAGTCATCTCTATTTCGATCCCGGCGACGGGCGGTTGATCACCATCTTCACCGATGAATCGCGCCGCCCCGATCCGCGCCGCACCCCCACCGATCCGGGCTGCGTGCATCACATCGCCATCAATGTCTCACGCGCCACTTTCGCGCAGGCGGTGGCGCGGCTGGATGCGCGCGGCATCAAGCACAGCGGCGTCAAGGATCGCGGCTTCATGGATTCGATCTATTTCAACGATCCGCTGGGCCTGACCATCGAACTGGCGGTCTATCGCTTCGAGCCGCCGGCGGGCGTATCGCATGGCGAGGTGCTGCTGGAGGCCCACCGCCTGCGCGTGGCGCGGGGGGATTACAACATCGCCGAGGTGCATCTGGCCGATGCCATCGAGCGCATCATCGCCCGGCAGCGCGGCTCGCTGTCGCAGGATCGCGGCCCGCGCGATCCCTATGGGAAGGGTTAGGCGGCAGGCTCAGCCGAGCATGGCAAAGACGAAACGCAGGCTGACCAGCGCCAGGAAAATACCGAAGGCTAGTTCCAGCCGGCGCCGCGACAGGCTATGCGCCAGCCGCACGCCCAGACTGGCGGTCATCACCGTCGTCGGCACGAAGAGCGCCACCCCCAGCAGCGAGACGAAACCCAGCGCATCGGGCGGCAGATCGGCCCGCCCCCAGCCGGCAAAGACATAGCCCAGCGCCCCGGGGATCGAGATCAGCACCCCGATACCCGCCGAAGTGGCCACCGCCTGATGGATCGAACGGCCATGCAGCGTCATGATGATATTGGCGATCTGGCCGCCGCCAATGCCCATCAGCGAGGATAGCAGCCCGATCACCCAGCCATAGGCGCGCAGCAGCCAGCCGCCGGGCAGATCGCTGGCGATGTCCCAGCGCTTGGTGCCAGAGATCAGCTTCACCGCATTGACGCCGGCAACAAGCACGAAGACCGCCTGCATCACCACCGGCGAGGCATAGCGCGCGATCACCGCCCCCACCAGAACCCCGGCCACGATCGGCACCGCCCAGCGGCGCAGCAGCTCGGTATCGACCGCGCCGCGCGCCAGATGGCTGCGGTAGGATTTCAGCGAGGTCGGAATGATCACCGCCAGCGAGGTGCCCACCGCCAACGGCATGCGCGCCGCGTCATCGACACCCAGAAAGCCGAAGGTCTCAAACAGCACCGGCACCATCAGCGCGCCGCCGCCCACCCCGAAAAGCCCGGCCAGCACGCCGGTCAGCGCCCCCGCCGCCAGCAGAACCACCGCCAGGATGATCAGTTCCGATGAGAATTCCATAGCCGGCGCCTCCCGCGCGTTGCCCCTGCGAGGCCGTTCAGATCACCTTGAGCGACAGATCGCCCAGGCCCTCGATGCGCGCCTCCAGCCGGTCGCCGCGCCGCACCGGGCCAACCCCGGCCGGCGTACCGGTCATGATCAGATCGCCGGCTTGCAGCGTGAACAGCTTCGAAAGCTCGGAAATGATTTCAGGCACTTTCCAGATCATCTGCTCCAGCGCGCCGCTTTGGCGGGCCGTGCCGTTGATCAGCAGTTCCACCGCGCCCCGTGCCGGATGGCCGATGACCGAGGCCGGCACGATGGCGCCGCAGGGGGCGGAATGGTCAAAACCCTTGCCGGCCTCCCAGGGCCGCCCGGCTTTCTTCAGTGCCCCCTGAATGTCGCGGCGCGTCATGTCGAGGCCGACGGCATAGCCATAGACATGCTCCAGCGCCTCGTCCGCAGCAATGTCGCGCCCGCCGCTTTTCAGCGCCACCACCAGTTCGATCTCGTGATGCACATCCTCGCTGAGCGCCGGATAGGGGAAATCGGCGCCATCGCTCAGCAGGCAGTCGGGGCTTTTCAGAAAGAAGAACGGCGCTTCGCGCGTCGGATCATGGCCCATTTCGATGGCATGATCGGCATAGTTGCGTCCCACGCAATAGAGCCGGTGCACCGGAAAACGCGCCGTGCTGCCCTCAACCGGCAGGGTGGTCAGCGGCGGGGCGGGCAGAACCAGGTCGGGGGTGGTTTGCGGCATGGAAGGGCCTTTCCGAAGCGGCGGGCCCAAATGGCCTGCCCCAGGGTTCTAGGCCCTGATCCGGGGCGCGGCAAGGGAGGTGGCGATACGCGGCCAACGCCGGGGCGCCAACGACAAGGCCCCGGCAGCGATGCGCGCCCCGGGGCCTGTTGATTCTGGTGCCGCTGAAGGGACTCGAACCCCCGACCCCATCATTACGAATGACGTGCTCTACCAGCTGAGCTACAGCGGCCTGCCGATGCGCCGGACCAGCCCTTAAGCGGTGCCCCCGTCGCATCGTGGCGCGGTGTTTAGCACCGGGCCGGGGTTGTATCCAGTCCAATTTTCAACTTTTTCACGGGCTTTCGCACTGGCCCCGGTGGAGGCCTCTCTCGTGGGCTTGGCGGCCCGGTTCACATGCCGCTGCGCCGGGTCTGGTTGAGGTCGATGACATGCGCTTCGGTTGGGGATTCGGTTGAGGATTCTGCCGGGGGTTCGGCTGACGTTTCGGGAGACGTTTCGCCGGACGTTTCGGTGGGCGCGTCGGGCTCAACGACCGTCGGGGCGGGGCGCGAGGGGCCTGAAAGCGTGCCGACGATCAGCGGCAGCATCTCGGTGCCGGTGGCGCTGGGGCCGGAGCTATCGGGCGGGCTGCGCCAGACCAGCGTGTCGAAACCCTCGCAATTCTCGCAAAGCGCCTGCCAGCTGGCGTGGATATGCTGGCATTTCTCGCAGACCCATTGCGGGCCACGCGGCGCCGTCAGCGCCCGGGCCAGCCAGCCGCGCACCACGGCATCATCCGAACCCTCGCCGCGCTCGATGGCGGCCATGATGGTCATGGCGCGTTGGCTGGGCACGGCTTGCGGCAGATCACCCAGCGCCCGGCGCGCGCCGGGGAAATCCTCGGCAGCGATCAGCAGTTCGGCGCGGGTCAGGCGGGTTTCGTCATCCTCGGTCAGGCTGAGCAGTTTTTCAAACCGGCGCACGCGCTCGCCGGCGGGCTCATCGGGTTCGATCTCGGCGAAGGCGCGGGCGAGTTCCGGATGCGGCTGGGCCTTCCAGGCGCGTTTGATCAGCTTCGCGGCGGCGCTGCCCTTGCCGCGGGCGATCTGCGCGCGCGCCGCCATGGCCGCGGCGGGCACCAGTTCGGGCGAGGAGCCGTTGGCCTCGATCGCCAGATCCTGCGCCAGTGCCAGTTGCCCCTCGGCCTCGAAAGCGGCAGCCAGTTGCAGCGCCAGCACCGCATCGCGGCGGAAATAGACATCCTTGGGCAGCCGCCCGGCGCGCTTGATCTCGCTCAGGGTGCGCCGCGCGCCCTGCCAGTCGCCGCTGCGGGTCTGCAACTGCAAAAGCGTATCCTGCGTGGTGCCATGGGCCGGTTGCAGCGCCAGCGCCTTCTCGGCCAGCTTGCGCGCGCGGGTCACATCGCCGGCCTCGATCTGCTGGCGCATCAGCCCCTGCACACCGATGAAGCGCGCGCGGTCATCCTCCAGCAGGCGCTTGTAGTAATCCTGCGCCAGCGCGCTGTCACCCTTGGCCAGCGCCGATTGCGCCATCAGCAGATTGGTCAGCGTGCGGTTTTCCAGCAGCTTCTCGGCCTTGCGGGCCTTGGTCAGCGCGCGTTCCCCCTCGCCGCCGGCCAGGGCCAGGAAACCCTCGGTCAGGGCCTCCAGCCCGCGGCGCTTGCGGGCATTGGCGAAATAGCGGCTGATGGCGGTTTCATCGCCATTGATGAAGCGCAGAAGCGCCACTGTCAGCCCGGCCAGCTTCAGCAGCAGCCACAGCCCGGCGAGCAGTGCCAGCGCCGCCAATGCCGCCTGCACCGGGCCCAGCGTGAATTCGATATTGCCCAGCGCGATGCGCAGCCCGGCAGGGGTTTCCAGCAGCGCATCGGCGCCCAGCGTCAGCGCCGCCACAAGGCCAAGGAAAACCGCGATCTTCAGGATGATCCAGAACATGCCCGCCCCCTAGCCCTCTTCCAGTTCGGCCCGCAGTGCCGCCAATGCGGCCATTGCCTCAAGCCGGGTCTGCGCCATCGCCCGCCAGCCGGCCATTTCGGCGGCCGGTGCTTCGGGCAGGTGATCGAGTTCGCGCAGGCTGGCGGGCAGATCGCCCTCGCGCAGCAGTGCCTCGGCGCGCGACAGGATCGCATCGGTATCCATGCCCTCGCGCGGTGCCAGCGAACGCGCGCCGGTCTGGCTGCGCAGGAAGCCCAGGAACCGCTCATGCGCCGGGGCGTCCGTGGGCAGCGGCGCTGCGGCCAGCGCGGCGCGGGCGGCAGTGGGGAAGCTCTGGCGCAGGCTGCCGAGGCTCGGCAGGCCGCTGGCGATCGGGGTCAGTGCCTCGGGCGGGGCGTGCCATTCGGCCAGCGCAGCCAGTGCCTCGGGCGCCGGGGCGCCGGTTTCGGCGGCGACGGTGAGCAGATCGAGGCTGGCGCGACGGGCCTGGCGTTCGGCGGCGGCCTCAATGGCTTCCTGCGAGGCGGCGGTTTCAGCGAGGCTTTGCGCGGCGGTTTCGGCCTGTGCGGTGGCGGCAGCGTTCAGACGGGCCTGGAACTCGGCCATGGCGCTGTCGAGCGCGGCCTCGAGCGCGGTGTCAACGGCCCCCGACAGCCGCGCCGGGCCCTCGGCTTCCAGCGCCGCGAGGCGATCTGCAAGCGCATCGAGCGCGGCGGGGTCGGCGGCTCCCTCAAGCTGGTCGCGCAGGGTGTCGATCTGCTGGGCGAGTGTTTCAAGCGCGGCGGCCTGCGAGGATTCGCGCGCCTCGATGGTGCTTTCCAGCGCCGCGATGCGGGCGGTGAGCGCGGCATCGGGCTGGCGGTCCCAGCCCTGCGGCAGCAAAAGCAGCACCGCCCCGGCGCCGATCAGCGCCGCAATCACCCCGCCGCCGAGCAGCGCCAGCGCGCCGCCCTTTCGCGGCGAAGGTTCGGGCGCCGGGGTTGCGGCTGGGCGCGCGGTATCGGTGACGGAAGCAGCCGGTGCTTGTGTTTGGGGTGTCACCTGCTCGGAGGATTCCGCGTTCACTGTCCCGGTTTCGGTGGTCTCGGCTTCCGGCGTCACATCGATTGGCGCCTCGGCTTCCGGCGTTTCGCTGGCAGGGCGCTTTGATTTGTTGTCGCTCCGTGCCATGCCTGCCTCCATGCCGTCCCGTCTGCCCGGGCCGGAAGGGCGCGGGATTCACTCCAACTTAGCCGCTGCGCCGGCGGGTCTCAAGGCTGCGGGCGGGGCTGCGACATTCCTGCGCCGATCGCCGCCAGCATGGCCTCGGCATCGGGGCGGGCGGCGATGGTCACGCGGTGTTGCCAGGCTTCCGGCAGGGCGGCGGCGCAATTGGCGCTGATCGCCACCAGCACAAGGCCGGGGGATGGCTCCGACGACAGCCGCTGCGCCAGTTCACGCGCCGCGCGGGGCGAGAAAAGCGGCGCGATCACCCGCCGCTTCGTCAGCGCCTCGGCCAGTTGCGCGCGCTCATCAGGGCTCCAGTCGCGGGCTTCGGCGGCATAGGCCACAACGCCGCTGATCGCCAAACCTTCGGCGCGCAGCTCGGAGACCAGATCGCGAGCCAGATGCCGGCCATGCAAATGCACCAGCGGGCCATCAGGCCGCGCGCGACGCAGATCGGCAATCAGATGCGCGGCATCGCCCCCGGATTGCTGCACCGAGAAACCCGCCGCCCGCGCCGCCGCCGCGCTGCCCGGCCCCACGCACCAGGCCAGCATGCCGGGCCGGGGCGCGATGCCGCCCAGCGCCGCCACCGCATTGGGCGAGGTGACCACCAGCCCCGCCGCCTGTGCCAGCGCTTTTGCATCGAAGGGCAGGGCGACGATCTCGGTCAGCGGGGCGAGCAGCGCCTCATGCGGCGGACAGGCGGCGCGGCAGGCCTCGGCGAAGCGCAGGGATTGCGCATGCGGGCGGGTCAGCAACAGAAGCGGCAGGGGGGATGCAGGCATGGGGCTCGGACCGGGCGGCCCATTGAACGGGCGGGGTGGCGATGATACGTCGGCGGGGACTGGGCGCGCAACCGGGGCTGGCATGGATGACGGGCTGACCTTTCTGGGCATCGAATCCAGCTGCGACGATACCGGCGCGGCCGTGGTGCGCCATGTGCCGGGGCAGGGTGCGCAGATATTGTCAAATGTGGTGCTGGGGCAGGCTGAACTGCATGCGGCCTTCGGCGGCGTGGTGCCCGAGATCGCCGCGCGGGCGCATGTCGAAAAGCTGGATCTGGCGGTCGAGGCCGCATTGCGGGAGGCCGGGCTGGGGCTGGGCGATCTGGATGGTATTGCCGTCACCGCCGGGCCGGGGCTGATCGGGGGGGTGCTTTCAGGCGTGATGCTGGCCAAGGGGCTGGCGGTGGCGGGCGGGTTGCCGCTGGTGGGTGTCAATCATCTGGCCGGGCATGCGCTGACCCCGCGACTGACCGACGGGCTAGGCTTTCCCTATCTGATGCTGCTGGTTTCCGGCGGTCATTGCCAGTTTCTGCGCGTCGAAGGGCCGCAGGCATTCAGCCGGCTCGGCGGCACCATCGACGATGCCCCCGGCGAGGCGTTTGACAAGACCGCCAAGCTGCTGGGCCTGCCGCAACCCGGTGGCCCCGCCGTCGAGGCCGAGGCGCTGGCGGGTGATGTGGCGCGTTTCGCCTTTCCGCGCCCGCTCCTGGACCGGCCGGGATGCGACATGTCGTTCTCGGGGCTCAAGACCGCGCTGATGCGGGCCCGAGATGCGCTGGTGGCCGAACAAGGCGGGCTGACGCGCCGTGATCGCGCCGATCTCTGCGCCGGGTTTCAGGCGGCGGTGGCCGATGTGCTGGCGGTGAAATCGGCCCGCGCGCTGGCGCAAAGCCCCGGCATGAGCGCCTTTGCGGTGGCCGGCGGCGTGGCTGCCAACCGCGTCTTGCGCGCCCGGCTGGAGGCCGTTTCCGCCGAGGCCGGCTTGCCGTTTCTCGCGCCGCCCTTGGCGCTTTGCACCGATAATGCCGCGATGATCGCCTTTGCCGGGATCGAGCGCTACCGCGCCGGTGGGCGCGATGATCTGACCCTTGCCGCCCGGCCACGCTGGCCGCTTGACAGCCAGGCCCCGGCGCTGCTGGGATCGGGCAAACGCGGCGCCAAAGCCTGAGGAGAGACAATGCCCCTGTTCGCCCTGATCTGCACCGACAAGCCCGACCACGAGGAATTGCGCAAGGCCAACCGCGCCGCGCATCTGGCCTATCTGGAGGACACCGGCGCCGTGGTGCATGCCGGGCCCTTCCTGAACCCGCAGGGCGGCATGACCGGCTCGCTGGTGGTGCTGGACCTGCCCAACCGCGCCATGGCCGAGGCCTGGGCGGCCAACGACCCCTATGCGCGTGCCGGGCTCTTTGCCGATGTGCGCATCGAGGAATGGAAGAAGGTGATCGGCTGATGGCCCTTTGGTTGATGAAATCCGAACCCGATGTGTTTTCCTGGGATGATCTGGTGGCCAGGGGTGCCACCGGCGAGGAATGGGACGGCGTGCGCAACTATCTGGCGCGCAACAACATGAAGGCGATGAAGAAGGGCGAGCGGGTGTTCTTCTATCATTCCAATATCGGCAAGGAGATCGTCGGCATCGCCGAGGTCTGCGCCGAGGCCCATCCCGACAGCACCACCGACGATCCGCGCTGGGAATGCGTCGATATCCGCGCCGTCGAGAAGCTGCCGCGTCCGGTGACGCTGGCCGAGGTCAAGGAGACCCCGGAACTGGCGGAAATGGCGCTGGTGAAAAGCATGCGCCTGTCGGTGCAGCCGGTGACCGAGGCCGAATGGGCGCTGATCTGCAAGATGGCGGGAAAATCCTGAGCGGCGCGATTGGTGCTTGGGCGCCGCGGATTGCTGCGCTAGCCTGAGGCCAGTGCTCATGGAGGCGAACATGTCCTATCTGGCCGTCATCATCGCAGCGCTGGCCGGTTTCGGGCTGGGCGCGGTCTATTACAATGTACTGTCAAAACAATGGATTGCCGCATCCGGCATTAAGCTGGATGCGCAGGGCAAACCGGCCGGCGGCGCTGGTGGGCCGAAGACCTTCGCGCTGGGCTTCCTGTGCATTCTGGTGGTGGCGGGGATGATGCGGCACATGCTGGTCGGTGCCGGGATCGGCGCGCCGTTCTCGGCGCTGGTGGCCGGGGCCGGGGTGGGGCTGTTCTTCATCAGCCCCTGGATCACGCTGAATGTGCTCTATTCCGACCGGCCGTTGCGGCTGGCTTTGATCGATGGCGGCTATGCAGTGATGGCCTGCGCCGTCATGGGGTTGGTGCTGGGGTTCTTCCCGCTCTGAGAGCATCGCGCCGGGTGATCCGGGACGGGGGCGCTGCCCCCGCGCCCTTCGGGCTTCCCCCGGGATATTTTGTGCACAAAGACGGGTGTCGCCGGGGAAGGGAGGGGGCCTTCGCCCCCTCGCGCCGGATCAGTAGCGGTAGTGGTCGGGCTTGTAGGGGCCCTCGACGGTGACACCGATGTAATCGGCCTGTTCGGGCTTGAGCTCGGTGAGCTTGACGCCGATGCGCTCCAGATGCAGGCGGGCGACCTTTTCATCCAGATGTTTGGGCAGGATATAGACGCCCGGCGCGTATTCATCGCCCTTGGTCCAGAGCTCGATCTGCGCCAGCACCTGGTTGGTGAAGCTGGCCGACATCACGAAGCTGGGATGCCCGGTGGCATTGCCGAGGTTCAGGAGCCGCCCCTCGGACAGCAGGATGATGCGGTTGCCCGAGGGCATCTCGATCATGTCCACCTGGTCCTTGATATTGGTCCATTTGTGGTTCTTGAGGGCTGCCACCTGAATCTCGTTGTCGAAATGGCCGATATTGCCGACGATCGCCATGTCCTTCATCTCGCGCACATGCTCGATGCGGATGACATCCTTGTTGCCGGTGGTGGTGATGAAGATATCGGCCGAGGCCACGACATCCTCCAGCGTGGTGACCTCGAAACCGTCCATCGCGGCCTGGAGCGCGCAGATCGGGTCGATTTCGGTGACCTTGACGCGGGCACCGGCGCCGCGCAGCGAGGCGGCCGAGCCCTTGCCGACATCGCCATAGCCGCAGACCACCGCCACCTTGCCGGCCATCATCGTATCGGTGGCGCGGCGGATGCCATCGACCAGCGATTCCTTGCAGCCGTATTTGTTGTCGAATTTCGATTTGGTGACGCTGTCATTGACGTTGATCGCCGGGAAGGGCAGCAGGCCCTTCTTGTGCAGTTCATAGAGCCGGTGCACGCCGGTGGTGGTCTCCTCGCTGACGCCCTGGATCAGTTCGCGCTGGCGGGTGAACCAGCCGGGGCTCTCGGCCAGGCGTTTGCGGATCTGGGCGAAGAGGCATTCCTCTTCCTCGGAGGTCGGCGTGGCGATCAGATCGGTCTCGCCGGCCTCGACCCGGGCGCCGATCAGGATGTAGAGCGTCGCATCGCCGCCATCATCGAGGATCATGTTGGCGCCGTCGGGGAACTGGAAGATCTGATCGGTATAGGCCCAGTATTCGGCCAGGGTTTCGCCCTTGATGGCGAAGACCGGCGTGCCGCCCTCGGCGATGGCGGCGGCGGCATGGTCCTGGGTGGAGAAGATGTTGCAGCTGGCCCAGCGCACATCGGCGCCCAGCGCGCGCAGGGTTTCGATCAGCACCGCGGTCTGGATCGTCATGTGCAGCGACCCGGCGATGCGCGCGCCCTTGAGCGGCTGCGCGGCGCCGTATTCGGCGCGCAGCGACATCAGCCCGGGCATTTCGGTTTCGGCAATGGCGATTTCCTTGCGGCCGAATTCGGCCAGCGCGATATCCTTGATGATATAGTCCTTCGCCATCGGCGCGGGCTCCCTGGTTGTCTGCAATCGGGGCTGGGATAGCATCGACTTGCCGGTGGGGCAATGCCGGGGTGATTACTGCCTGTCCTGGTTGAGGCGCGGCAGAAAAACTGTCAGCAGGCCCAGCGCCGGCAGGAAGGAACAAAGGTGGTAGACATAGGCGATGCCGCGGGCATCGGCCAGCACGCCGAGCGCCGCTGCGGCGATGCCGCCGATGCCGAAGGCGAAGCCGAAGAAGAGCCCGGCGATCATGCCCACCCGGCCCGGCACCAGTTCCTGCGCGAAGACCACGATGGCCGGGAAGGCCGAGGCCAGGATGAAGCCGATCAGCACCGTCAGCACCCCAGTCCAGAAAAGCGAGGCATAGGGCAGGGCCAGCGTGAAGGGCAAGACCCCCAGAATGGAGAACCAGATCACCCCGCGCGTGCCGAAACGATCGCCGAGAATCCCGCCCAGCATCACCCCTAGCGCAGCGGCGGCGAGGAACAGGAAAAGCATCAGCTGCGCCGCCTGCACGCCCAGATCGAAGCGCTCGAACAGGAAGAAGATGTAATAGCTGGAGATGCTGGCGGTGTAGATGTTCTTGCTGAACACCAGGAAGGCCAGAATGGCGATGGCCAGTATGATCTGGCGCCGGGGCAGGGCGGTGGCGGCTGGGCTGGGACGGTTGGCGGCGGCGCGGCGCTGGCCCTCGTGCCAACGGCCCACGGCGCCGAGGATCGCCATGCCCAGAAGCGCCAGCGCGGCGAAGGCGCCCACGGCGGCGCGGCCCAGCGGCACCACGATGAAGGCCGTCAGCAGCGGGCCCAGCGCATGGCCGGCATTGCCGCCGACCTGAAACAGCGATTGTGCGGTGCCGAACTTGCCGCCGGCGGCGGCGCGCGCCACGCGGCTGGCCTCGGGGTGGAACACCGCCGAGCCGATGCCGATCAGCCCGGCGCCGGCCAGCAGCCAGCCATAGGCGCCGCCATAGGCCAGCATCACCAGCCCGATCAGCGTCGAACCCATTCCCAGCGCCAGCGATTGCGGCACCGGGCGGCGGTCGGTGGCCAATCCGATCAGCGGTTGCAGCACCGAAGCGGTGCCCATGAAGGCCAGCGACAGAAGCCCGATCTGCGTGAAGCTGAGCGCGAATTCGCTTTGCAGCAGCGGATAGATTGCCGCCAGCAGCGATTGCATCACATCATTGATCAGATGGCACAGCGAGATCGCCAGAATCACGAGGTAATGCGTCTGGCTCGGGCCGGTTGCGGCAGGGTGGGCGCTGAGGCTGGGGGGCATGGGATCATCGCGTTGAAAGGTCGCGCCACTCAACGTCCTGCTCGGCGGGAAGTCAAGGCACGCGGCGGCCTGCGCCCTGGGCGGGGAAGCGCCGGGCCGGGGGCGGAAGGCGGTTGTGACGGGGGGAGGTTCGTGCGAAAACCGGGATCGGGCAACCGCACATGGGCAGCAAGCGAGGTTGAGCCTTGAGTGCCAGTTGTAGCAAGTATCCGGCGGCGATACCCGCCCCGCGTGCTCGGCCGGTGTGGCCGCGCCGCTGGCTGCCCGTGGCGGCGCTGGCGCTGGCACTGAGCGCGCAGCCGCTGGGCGCGATGGATGAGTTGCGTTTCAACGCCGCCGGCGCCTCGCCGGAACTGTCGCGCAGCCTGCAGGCCGGCTCGCTGCTGATGGAGGCCGAGCGCGAGGGCCTGCGCAACCCGCTCGATACCATGGCCGCCGCGCAGGCCGAATATGCCCGGTTGATCGGCCTGCTTTATGAGCACGGTTATTTCGCGCCACGCATCTCGATCCGGCTGGACGGGCGCGAGGCGGCGCAGATCTCGGCGCTGGCGCCGCCACGGCAGGTGCGGCTGGTCGAGGTCGATGTGGAACTGGGCCCGCAATTCAGCTTCGGGCGCACCGAGGTGACGCCGCTGGCCCCCGGCACCCTGCTGCCCGAAGGTTTTGCCCCCGGGCAGGTGGCGCGTAGCACGCTGGTGCGCGATGCGGCACGTTCGGCGGTTGATGGCTGGCGCGCGCAGGGCCATGCGCTGGCCGAACCCGCCGCGCAGGATATCGTCGCCGTGCATCCCGAGCAGCGGCTTGACGTGCATCTGCGCATCGCCCCCGGCCCGCGGCTGCGCTTCGGTGCGCTGCGCCCCAGCGGGCAAGTCGCCACCCGGCCCGAGCGCATCATCGCCATTGCCGGGCTCGATGAGGGCGAGGTTTATGACCCCGAGGCCATCGCCCGCGCCGAAAGCCGGCTGCGGCGCACCGGCACCTTCACCTCGGTCGCGCTGCGCGATGCCGATGAGCCCAACCCCGACGGCACGCTCGATATCGAGGCGCTGGTCGAGGAAGCGCCGCCCCGGCGGCTGGGTTTCGGCGCCGAACTGGACAGCCAGGCCGGGTTGCGGCTGACCGGATTCTGGCTGCATCGCAACCTGCTGGGCGGCGCCGAGCGGCTGCGGCTGGAGGCGGCGATCGACGGGATCGCGGCGCGGGTCGGCGGGCTGGGGTTCACGCTCGACGCCCGCTATACCCGCCCGGCGACGCTCAACCGCGATACCGATCTGGAACTGGGCCTGCGCGCGGTGCGCATGGACGAGCGCGATTTCAGCGCCGATGCGGTGCAGGCCGATGCCAGGCTGGTGCGCCGCTTCAACGACCGGCTGAGCGGCCATGCCGGGCTGGTGCTGCGCATCGAACGGGCGCGCTTCGGGGTCGGGCGCAGCCTGCGGGCCGATTTCGGCACGCTGGCCCTGCCGCTGGGCCTGACCTTCGACAGCCGCGACCGCCCGCTCGATGCCACGCGCGGGTTGTTCATCGCCGGCGAGGCGATGCCCTATTACGGCTTCCGCGCCGCATCGAGCGGCTTGCGCGTCAAGCTCGATGCGCGCGCCTATGCCGATATGGGCAGCGAGGGGCGTTTCGTGCTGGCCGGGCGTGCGCAGCTTGGCGCGATCTTCGGCAGCGCGCTGGATGCGACGCCGCGCGATTATCTGTTCTATTCCGGCGGCGGCGGCACGGTGCGCGGCCTGCCCTTCCAGTCGCTCGGTGTGGTGGGGCCCGGCGGTGTGGCCTCGGGCGGGCAGGGCTTTGCCGCGCTCTCGGGCGAGCTGCGCGCGCGGGTGTCGGAAAACCTGGCGCTGGCGGGCTTTGTCGATGCCGGTTATGTCTCGGCCGGGGCGTTCAGCGGCGCTTCGGACTGGCAGCTCGGCGGTGGTGTCGGCCTGCGCTATCAGACGCCCATCGGCCCGATGCGGCTGGATCTGGCCGTGCCGCTGCGCCGCAACGCCACCGCCGCCGGGGCCAGCCGGTTCCAGATCTATCTGGGCATCGGGCAGGCCTTCTGATGGCCGCTCAGCTTTTCGCCCCCTTCCGGCTGCTCGCCCTGGCCTTGATGCTGGCGCTCATCCTGCCGAGCCCGGTTGCGGCCAATGAGGATGACGAAGGCGTCATCGTGCGGCTGTTGCAGGGCTTCCTGTCGGATGCCGGGCGCGATGTGCGCATTCGCGGCTTTCAGGGCGCGCTCTCGTCGCGCGCGACGATGGAAAGCCTGACCATCGCCGATGATCAGGGCATCTGGCTGCGACTGGATGATGTGGTGCTGGATTGGAACCGCAGCGCCCTGCTGAGCCGGCGCGTTGAGGTCAATGAACTCAGCGCCGGGCGCATCCAGATGTTCCGCCTGCCCGCCACCGAGCCCGACAGCGCCCTGCCCAGCCCCACCGCGCGCCCCGAGTTTCGCCTGCCGGAGCTGCCGGTTTCGGTCAATATCGGCGTGTTGCGCGCCGGGCATGTGCAGCTTGACGCGCCGGTCACCGGCCAGCAGGCGGAATTTGCCTTCGAGGGCGGCGCCACGCTGGCCGGCGGGCAGGGCGAGGGCAGTTTTACCGCTCAGCGGATCGACGGCCAGCAGGGGCATTTCATCTTTCGCGGCGATTTCGACAATCTCAGCCGCCATCTGGCGTTGGAGCTGGAGCTTTCCGAGGGCGCCGGCGGGATCGCGGCCTCGCTGCTGGATATCCCCGATCGCCCGGCGCTGGCGCTCAAGGTCGAAGGTGCCGGCCCGCTGGACAATTTCATCGCCGAGATCGGCCTTGATACCGACGGGCAGGAGCGGGTCAGCGGGCAGGTCATTGTCGGTGGCGAGGCCCGCGATGCCCGCGCCGCCGGAGATCTGCGCGTTGCGCTCGATATCGCCGGCGATCTGCGCCCGCTCCTCAATGTCGATCTGCACCCGTTCTTCGGCGCCGAAAGCCGGCTGCGCGCCCAGCTGGAGCGCATCGACGAAGGGGTGATCAGCCTGACCGAGCTGACCTTCAACACCCGAACGCTGCGGCTGGTCGGACGGGCGGAGCTGGGCAATGACGGTCTGCCGCGCGTGGTCGATCTGATCGCCGATATTGCCCGCGACGATGGCGATATGGTGGTACTGCCGGGCACGGGGGGCGAGTTGCGGCTGCGCGAGGCGGCGCTGAATATCGAATATGACGCTTCGGTCTCCAGCAACTGGCAGGTTCTGGGCCAGATCGACACGTTGCGCTCGGCCGAGATGTCGCTGGCGCGCGTCGATCTGGAGGCGACGGGCCGCCTTCTGGCGCTGGGCGGCACCGAGGGGCAGCCGATGCTCGATGGCGTTTTCGATTTCGCGGTCGAGGGGATCGAGGCTTTTGACCCGGCGCTGCAATCGGCGCTGGGCGATCATGTCATGGGGTTCATGAGCCTGATCTGGCCCGGCCCGGAAAGCCCGGTCGAGATCACCGGCTTGGCGGTCGAGGGGCCGACGGCGGCGCTGACCGCGCATGGGTTTCTGAACGGTGCGCGGTTCAACGGTTTCGCCGAGGCCGAACTGCCCGATCTGGCGCGGTTTTCGGGGCTGGCAGGGCGCGAGCTGGGTGGCCATGCCCTGCTGGAATCGCGTGGGCGGGTGAATTTCCTGACCGGCGGGTTCGATCAGGTGCTGCGGCTGACCACCACCGATCTGTCGCTCGATCAGGCCGAGGTTGACCGACTGCTCGCCGGGCGTTCGCGGCTGGAGGCGGATATCCGGCGCGATGAGATGGGCACAGTGCTGCGCGATCTGACTCTGGCCGCCGGGCCGATGAGCCTGCAGGCGCGGGGCCAGCACTTGCCCGAGGACATTTTCGTCGAGCTGAGCTTCGACAGCGCCGATCTGAGCGCGCTGGGGCCGGGCTTTGGCGGGCGCATCGCGTTTGACGCCCGCCTTGACAGCGATGGCGAGCGGCAGGCGCTGCGGTTCGAGGGGGTGGCGCGCGATCTGGAACCGGGCGAACTGCCGGCGGCCGCGGCGCTGCGCAGCCTGTTGCGCGGCGAGACGCGGCTGGCCTTCGCGCTGGGCATGGAGGGTGAGCGCATTGATATCGGCCATGCCAGCATTGCCGGCGAGCAGCTTCGTGCCGTGCTCAATGGCCATTGGGTGGGTGAAAACGGCGATCTGGCACTTGATCTGGAGCGGCTGGAACTGGCGGGCATCGCGCCGGGCGCGGCCGGCCGGCTGGGTGGTTCGGTGCAGCTTCAGGCCGATCCGCAGGAGCGGCGGCTGGCGCTGGCCCTGACCAGCGAGGGGCGGCTGGCCAGTGGCATTCCAGAGCTCGACGGACTCTTGCAGCAGGGGCTGCGGCTGGTGGCCAATCTGGTGCAGCCGCAGGAAGGCGGGCTGCGGGTGGAGCAGGCGCATATCACCGGCGAGGGGGTGCGGCTGGATCTGAGCGGCCAGCAGCAGGCCGATGGCGCGGCCGAATTCGCGTTGCGCGGACAGATCGACAATCTGGCGCGCGCGCTTTCGGGCATCGAGGGGGGCGCCGGGCTGGAGGCCAGCGTCAGCCGGGTGCCGGGCAGCACGCATTATGACACCAGCTTTTCCATGAACGGGCCGTCTGGGCTGGCGCTTTCGGGCAGCGGGCGCATCGCCGAGGATCTGACCCTGGCGCTGCGCACCAGCGGACGGGTCGATGCCGCGATCGCCAATCCGCGGCTTGGCAATCTGTCGGTGCAGGGGATGATCGGTTTCGATGCACGGATCGACGGCCCGCCACGGCTGGAATCGCTGCGCGCCACGGCGCAGCTTGCCGATGGTCGTTTTGTGGCCCCCAATGATGGTTTCGCGCTGGAAGATATCACCGCCAGTGCCGAGTTGATGGGCGCTTTCGCCCGCGTCACGGTTGAGGGCAGCGGCGCGCGCGGCGGGCGCGCCAGCCTGGCTGGCACCATCACCCTGGATCGCCGTCGCGATGCCGATATCACCGTCAGCACCGACCGGCTTCGGGTGGCGCGGCCCGGCCTTTTTGAAACCGAGGTCAGCGGCCAGGCGCGGCTGCTGGGTTCGCTGGCGCAGGGGCCCAGGCTATCGGGCGCGGTGACCGTCAACGAGGCCGAGATCCGCATTCCCAATTCGCCGCTGGGCCGCGCGGGCTTCATCCCCGATGGGCTGCGCCATGTCGGCGAAAGCGCCGCCAGCCGGCGTACCCGCCAGCATGCCGGCATTGATGCCGCCAGTCGCGCCCGGCCGCGCGCCACGCCAATCTCGCTCGATCTTGAGCTGCAGGCGCCGGGGCGGGTTTTCGTGCGCGGTCGGGGGCTTGACGCCGAACTGGGGGGCACGCTGCGGCTGGGCGGCACCACGCGCGATGTCATCCCCTCGGGCAGTTTCGGGCTGATCCGGGGGCGGCTGGACCTTCTGGGCAACCGTTTCCAGCTGACCGATGGTTCGGCCAGCATGATCGGCAGCTTCATGCCCTTCGTGCGGCTGGTGGCCACCACCGACAGCGGCGGCGTGGTCACCAGCGTGGTGCTGGAAGGTGCCGCCGATGAACCCGAGATCCGCTTCACCTCGGTGCCGGAACTGCCCGAGGACGAGGTGTTGGCGCGGCTGATCTTCCGCCGTTCGCTGGCCTCGCTCTCGCCATTTCAGGCGGCGCAACTGGCGCTGTCGGTGGCGACGCTGACCGGCCATGCGGAAAGCTCGTTCATGAGCCGTGCCCGCCAGTCGCTGGGGCTCGATGATCTGGATGTCACCACCGATGCCGAGGGCAATACCGCGCTGCGTGCCGGGCGCTACCTGAGCGAGAATGTCTATACCGACCTCAGCGTCGATAGCGCCGGGCGCGGCTCGGTCTCGATCAACCTCGATCTCAGCCCCTCGGTCACGCTGCGCGGGCGGGCGGATACCGAGGGGCGTTCGGCAGTTGGCGTGTTCTTCGAGCGCGATTACTGACGGTCAGGGCGCCCGGCCGCCACCGGCTCAAGACTTTGCCTGCGGTGCGAAACCGGCTATAGGGCGGGGTGCAGCCGTTTGATGGCTGCGAGTTTGGCCGGGAACAGGGAAATTCATTGATGTCCGCCGACATGCTTTCAACCTTCGTCAAACCCGTTCACCGCGAGGGTTATCCCTTCATCGGCATTTTCGCCGCGGTGACGCTGGTGCTGTTCCTGATCTGGCAACCGCTGGGCTGGATCGGCACCGCGCTGACGGTCTGGTGCTATTATTTCTTCCGCGACCCCGACCGCGTGACCCCGCAGCGCGAGGGGCTGATGGTTTCGCCCGCCGACGGGGTGATCTCGCTGATCGAACCGGCGGTGCCGCCGAGCGAGCTGGGCATGGGCGAGGAGCCGCTGACCCGGGTGAGCGTGTTCATGAATGTCTTCAACTGCCATGTGAACCGGCTGCCGATCAGCGGCACCATCGCCGCTGTCAGCTACCGGCCGGGCAAGTTCTTCAATGCCTCGCTTGACAAGGCCAGCGTGGACAACGAGCGAAACTCGCTGGCCGTGGAGATGGCCGACGGGCGCAAGATCGCCGTGGTGCAGATCGCCGGTCTGGTGGCGCGGCGCATCGTCTGCGAGGTCAAGCCCGGCCAGCAGCTGCAAACCGGCGAGCGTTTCGGCATGATCCGCTTCGGCTCGCGGCTTGATATCTATCTGCCGCCGGGGGTGGAGCCGCTTGTGGCACTCGGCCAGACCATGGTGGCTGGTGAGACCGTGATCGCCGATCTGGCCTCGAACGAGGGCGCGCGGCACGGCGAGGTGCGCTGAGCCATGGACGAGCGCGCGCCTCATGATGCAGAGCGGGGTTCCGAGCGTGGTTCCGATCAGGGCACCGACCAGCGTCGCCTGCCGCTTCTGAACCTGCTGCCGAATTTCATCACGCTGCTGGGGCTCTGCGCAGGGCTGACGGCGATCCGCTACGCGATCGACGGGCGCTATGAACTGGCCGCCGGGCTGATCCTTCTGGCCGCTGTGCTCGACGGGATGGACGGGCTGGTCGCGCGCAAGCTCAATGCCGCCAGCCATTTCGGCGCCGAGCTTGATTCGCTGTCCGATTTCGTCTGTTTCGGTGTCGCGCCGGCGATCCTGATCTATCATTTTGCGCTGCAATCCGCGGCCGGGCTGGGTTGGCTGCTGGCGCTGGTCTTTGCGCTTTGTGCCTGTCTGCGGCTGGCGCGGTTCAATGTCGGGCGCAATGCGCCGCCGCCGCCGGGGCGAGCCTATTTCGTCGGCGTGCCGGCGCCGGCCGGAGCGATGCTCGGCCTGCTGCCGCTGTTCCTGACGCTCTCGGGCCTGTGGGACATGCGTGGCCTGCCGATTCTGGTGGCGCTTTACCTGGCTTTCGTGGGGCTTTTGATGATCTCGCGGCTGCCGACGCTCTCGCCGAAATCGCTCAGCGTGCCGCGCAACCGCGCGATCTGGCTTCTGGTCGGGGTGGCGGTTCTGGCCGGCGCGGCGGTGACCCGGCCCTGGCTGGTGCTGGTGCTGGCCGATCTGGCCTATCTGGCGGTGCTGGCGCAGGGCGCCTATGTGCACCGCCGGCGGCTGGCCTGATGCCGCGTGTATTGCGGCGAACGGAATCGGCTTGACGCCGCCCCCGGGGCTGGCTATTTCAGCCCCACGCTCTGACAGGGTCAGGCGGTTTGCGATGCGGTTGTAGCTCAGTCGGTTAGAGTACCGGCCTGTCACGCCGGGGGTCGCGGGTTCGAGCCCCGTCAACCGCGCCAGCAAACCCCGAAACCCGGTCAATAGCGGCCAGCGCGGTTGTAGCTCAGTCGGTTAGAGTACCGGCCTGTCACGCCGGGGGTCGCGGGTTCGAGCCCCGTCAACCGCGCCACTTCTCCCTTCACCTTCCGTTACCGCTCGGCTACCGTCGCGCCAGCGTGGGCGGCACGAGTCGTCTGACGCAGCGATGCGCGAGGAAGAAATGATTGCCGTTCAAGGGTTTGTGGGCGCTCGTGTGGGTGTTCTGGGGCTGGGGCGCTCGGGTCTGGCGGCCTGTGCGGCGCTGGCGGCGGGCGGTGCGCTGCCCTGTCCCTGGGATGACAGCGCCGAGGCTCGCGCCCGCGCCGAGGAAGCCGGCTTCACCCCCGTCGATCTGACGCGGCAGGGCGCGCTGGAAGGGCTGGCGGCGCTGATTATCTCGCCGGGCATTCCGCATCTCTATCCGGCGCCGCATCCGGTGATCGCGGCGGCCTGCGCGCTGGGTGTGCCGGTCGATAACGACATCGGGCTCTTCTTCCGCTCGCTGGCGCAAAGCGACTGGGGGGCATATGACACGCCGCCGAAAGTGGTGGCGGTGACCGGCTCGAACGGCAAATCCACCACCACGGCGCTGATCGCGCATATATTGCACGAATCCGGACGCCCGGTGCAGATGGCGGGCAATATCGGGCGTGGCGTGCTGTCGATCAACCCGCCGGGCGAGGGCGGGGTGGTGGTGCTGGAACTGTCCAGCTATCAGACCGATCTGGCCCGCGCGCTGACACCGGATATCGCGGTCTTCACCAACCTCTCGCCCGATCATCTGGACCGTCACGCCGGCATGGGTGGCTATTTCGCTGCCAAGCGCCGGCTTTTCGCCGAGGGCGGGCCGGACCGTGCGGTGATCGGCGTCGATGAGCCCGAGGGGCGGTTCCTGGCCATGCAGATGGGCGAGGGCGGGGCCGATAACCGGGTGATCCGCATCTCCTCGGGGCAGAAGCTGGGCGGGATGGGATGGTCGGTTTTTGCCCGCAAGGGGTTTTTGGCCGAATGGCGAGCCGGGCGGCAGGTGGCGTCAATCGATCTGCGCGCGTTGCCGGGCCTGCCGGGGGCGCATAACCACCAGAATGCCTGCGCTGCCTATGCGGTGGCGCGCACCCTGGGACTGGCGCCGCGCCAGATCGAGGCCGCGCTGGCCAGTTTCGCCGGCCTGCCGCATCGCAGCCAGCTGGTGGCCGAGGTGAATGGCGTGCGCTATGTCAACGATTCCAAGGCCACCAATGCCGATAGCGCGGCCAAGGCGCTGGCGGCCTTTCCCCGCATCCGCTGGATCGCCGGCGGCCTGGGCAAGGAGGGCGGCATCACCACGCTGGCGCCGCAGCTTGGCCAGGTGGTGAAGGCCTATCTGATCGGCCATTCGGCGCGCGAATTCGCGCTTCAGATCGGCGCCACCCCCTATGAGATCTGCGAGACGATGGAGCGTGCCGTGGCCCGCGCCCATGCCGAGGCCGAACCCGGCGAGGTGGTGCTGCTGGCCCCGGCGGCGGCAAGCTTCGATCAATACCCCGATTTCGAGAAGCGCGGCGAGGATTTCATGGCCCATGTGGCGGCACTGACCGGCAAGGCGGCGGGCGCATGAGCAGCGGCGCCTCCAGTCCGGCCTCGGCCGGCGATACATCGCGCGGCTTTGCCTTCGCGCTGGCCGCCTATCTGATGTGGGGCGGCCTGCCGCTTTACCTCAAGGCGCTGGAGCATGTGCCGGTGCTGGAAGTGCTGGCGCATCGGGTGATCTGGTCGCTGCCGGTGGCGTTGGCGGTACTGCTGGTGCTGCGGCGCACCGATGCCTTGCGCGCTGCGCTGGCCGATCCCGGCATGCTGGCAATGGCGGCGGTGACGGCGGCGCTGATCTCGGTCAACTGGGGCATCTATGTCTGGGCGATCCAGTCCGATCAGGCGCTGCAGGCGGCGCTGGGCTATTACATCAACCCGCTGTTCAGCATCGCGCTGGGCGCGCTGGTGCTGCGCGAGCGGCTGAGCGTGGCGCAATGGGCGGCGGTGGGGCTGGCGGCAGCGGCGGTGGTGGTGCTGACCATCGAGACCGGGCGCTTGCCGCTGGTGGCGCTGGCGCTGACGCTGAGCTGGGGTTTCTATGCGCTGTGCAAACGCGCGCTGCCCATCGGCCCCAATCAGGGCTTCACGCTGGAGGTGCTGCTGCTCTGCCCGGTGGCGCTGGGCTATCTGGCCTGGCTGGGGGCGCGGGGCGAGCTTTACATGGCGCAGGCCGGCGGGTTGGATATCGCGTTGCTGCTGGGCTGCGGTCTGGTAACCGCGGTGCCCTTGATGGTCTATGCCAATGGCGCCAAGCTCTTGCGGCTATCGACCATCGCCATCATGCAATATATCGCGCCAACCTTCATCTTCCTGATCGCGGTCTTCATCTTTGCCGAGCCCTTCGGGCGCGCGCAGATGATCGCCTTTCCGATGATCTGGGCGGCGCTGGCGCTCTATTCCTTCGAGGTGCTGCGCCAGCGGCGATAAGTTGCGTGCTCAGTGCGCCTCGGCCCAGTTGGCGCCGGTGCCGGCATCGACGACCAGCGCCACATCCAGTTCCACCGCCGGGGCGGCGGCCTGTTCCATCACCGTCTTCACACGGGCGATGGTTTCCTCGATGGCGCTTTCCTCGACCTCGAAGACCAGTTCGTCATGGACCTGCATCAGCATGGTTGCCGGCAGGCCGACGATGGCCTCGGGGATGCGGATCATGGCGCGGCGGATGATATCGGCGGCGGTGCCCTGGATCGGCGCGTTGATGGCGCCGCGCCGGGCAAAGCCGGCGGCCGGGCCCTTGCTGCCGATCTCGGGGGTATGGATGCGCCGGCCAAAGAGGGTTTCGACGTATTTGTGCTCTTTGGCGAAGGCGATGGTGTCATCCATATAGGCGCGGATGCCGGGGAAGCGCTCGAAATAGGTGTCGATGAAGGTCTGGGCCTCGGCCCGCGGGATGCGCAGGTTGCGCGCCAGGCCAAAGCCCGAAATGCCGTAGATCACGCCGAAATTGATCGCCTTGGCGCGGCGGCGGATTTCCGGGGTCATCTGATCGAGCGGCACGCCGAACATTTCGCTGGCGGTCATGGCATGGATGTCGAGCCCGTCGCGGAACGCCTGCTTGAGGCTGTCGATGCGCGCGATATGGGCCAGGATGCGCAGCTCGATCTGGCTGTAGTCAAGCGCCACCAGCCGCTTGCCGGGCGGGGCGACGAAGGCTTCGCGGATGCGCCGGCCCTCTTCGGTGCGGATGGGTATGTTTTGCAGGTTCGGATCGGTCGAGGCCAGCCGCCCGGTATTGGCCCCGGCAATCGAATAGGAGGTGTGCACGCGCCCGGTTTCGGGGTTGATATGGTCTTGCAGCGCGTCGGTATAGGTGGATTTCAGCTTGGCGAGCTGGCGCCAGTCCAGCACCCTTCCGGGCAGTTCGTGCTCGGTGGCGAGGTCTTCCAGAATGTCGGCGCCGGTGGCATAGGCGCCGGTCTTGCCGCGGGTGCCGCCGGGCAGCGACATCTTGTCGAACAGGATCTCGCCCAGTTGCTTGGGCGAGCCGACATTGAAGCGCTCGCCGGCAAGTTCGTGGATCTCGGACTCCAGCGCGGCCATCTTCTGCGCGAAGGCATTGGACATGCGCGAGAGCGTATCGCGATCCACCAGCACCCCGGCCATTTCCATCGCCGCCAGCACCGGCACCAGGGGGCGCTCCAGCGTTTCATAGACGGTGGTGACACTTGCCCGGTGCAGCCGCGGCCTGAGCACCTGCCAGAGGCGAAGGGTGATATCGGCATCCTCGGCGGCGTAGCGGCTGGCTTCCTCGATCGGCACCTGATCGAAGCGGCGCGCGCTCTTGCCGGTGCCCAGCAGGCTCTTGATTGGGATGGGGACATGGCCCAGATACTGCTCGCTCAGCGTATCCATGCCGTGGCCGTGCAGCCCGGCATGCTGGGCATAGGAGATCAGCATCGTATCGTCGATCGGGGCGACATTGATGCCATGGCGGGCCAGCACCTTGGCATCGTATTTCATGTTCTGCCCGATCTTGAGGATGGCGTCATCCTCCAGCACCGGCTTGAGCGCGGCGAGGGTGTCGCCCAGTGGCAACTGCCCCTCGACCAGCGCCGCGCCGCCAAAGAGATCATCCTCGCCGGCGCGATGGGCAAGCGGGACATAGGCCGCGTCATTGGGCCCCAGCGCCAGCGAGATGCCGACCAGTTCGGCGCGCATCTCATCGAGCGAGGTGGTTTCGGTATCGAGCGCGACATGGCCCTGTTCATGGATGCGCGCGATCCAGGCATCGAGCGTGGCGCGGTCGCGGATACAGGCGTATTGCTGGTGATCGAACGGGGCCAGAGCCGGATTTTCGGTGGCGGGGTTGTCGCCACCCGTGCTTGCGGCCTCGGCCGGGGTTTCGGCGATCACCGGCGCCTCGGCGCCGAGCTTCTCGGCGATGCGGCGCGACAGGGTGCGGAATTCCATCTGCGCCAGAAAACCCAGAAGCGCCTCGGCATCGGGTTCGCGGATGATCAGATCTTCCAGCGTGACCTCCAGCGGGGTCTCGGGGTGCAGTTCCACCAGCCGGCGCGACAGGCGGATCTGATCGGCGAAGTTCTGCAGCGTCTCGCGGCGTTTGGGCTGCTTGATCTCATCGGCGCGGGCCAGCAGACTTTCGAGATCGCCGTATTCGTTGATCAAAAGCGCGGCGGTCTTGATGCCGATGCCGGGTGCGCCGGGGATGTTATCGACGCTGTCGCCGGCGAGCGCCTGAACATCGACCACCTTTTGCGGCGGCACACCGAATTTCTCGATGACTTCGGCCACGCCGATGCGGCGGTTCTTCATGGCGTCGAACATCTCGACCGCCTCATCGACCAGCTGCATCAGATCCTTGTCGGATGAGATGATCGTCACCCGCCCGCCGGCCTCGCGGGCACGCACCGCCAGCGTGGCGATGATGTCATCGGCCTCATAGCCCTCGGTTTCGATGCAGGCTAGGTTGAAGGCGCGGGTGGCCTCGCGGGTCAGGGGGAACTGCGGGCGCAGATCCTCGGGCAGATCGGGGCGGTTGGCCTTGTATTCGGGGTAGATCTCGTTGCGGAAGGTGGTGGAGGAATGATCGAAGATCACCGCCGCATGGGTGGCGGCGCTGTCGCCGTTGCGCCCCTCGATATAGCGCTGGAGCATGTTGCAGAACCCGGCCACCGCGCCGACCGGCAGGCCGTCGGATTTGCGCGTCAGCGGCGGCAACGCGTGATAGGCGCGGAAGATGAAGGCCGAGCCGTCGATCAGGTGCAGATGGTCGCCCTTGCCGAAAGTCATGCGCAGTCCTTCCTTCTGGCCGGGGAAAGCCGAAGGGGGGCTGTCTGCCCCCCGCCCGACCCCTGCGGGGCCGGCCTCCCCCCGAGGATATTTCTGGCACAAAGACGGGCCTGCGCGGGATGCGCGCGGCGCCGGGGCTCAGGCGGCGGCTCAGGCGGCTGCGTCGCCCTGGTCTTCGAGGATATAGCGCTTGTCGCAATAGGGGCAGTCCACCCAGCCGGTTTCGCGTGGGATGGAGAGCCAGACGCGCGGATGGCCCAGCGCGCCCTCGCCGCCGTCGCAGGCGATGCGGCTGGTGCGCACCTTCTGGGTTTCGGGGGCGGCATGGGCTGGGCCGGAAGGCGTGGCGGGCGTGGACATGACGGTTCCTTGTATCGGCGGGCGAGAGTTCGTAAGCGTTGTCGGCGAAGATAACGGATTGGCCGGCGGGGGCAAGATGAGCGAGCAAGCAATCGAGATCGAGCAGTTGCGCAAGGTCTATGCCGGGCAGGGCGGCGGGGCGGCCAAGGAGGCGTTGAAGGGCGTCGATCTGACGGTGCCGCGGGGCTCGATCTTTGGCCTGCTGGGGCCGAACGGGGCGGGAAAATCGACCCTGATCAACATTCTGGCCGGGCTGGTGACCAAGACCTCGGGGCGGGTGCGGATCTGGGGCTTCGATCAGGATGCCAATCCGCGCCAGTCGCGGGCCGCCATCGGGGTGATGCCGCAGGAGCTGAATGTGGACCCGTTCTTTTCGCCGCGCGATGCGCTGGAGGTGCAGGCCGGGCTTTACGGGGTGCCGCGCCGGGCCCGGCGCACCGACGAGATTTTGCGGCTGATCGGGCTGGAGGACAAGGCCGGCGCCTATGCGCGCACGCTGTCGGGGGGCATGCGGCGGCGCTTGCTGCTGGGCAAGGCGCTGGTGCATTGGCCGCAGGTTCTGGTGCTCGATGAGCCGACGGCGGGGGTGGATATCGAGCTGCGGCAGATGCTGTGGCGCAATGTGCGGGAGCTGAACCGGCAGGGCATGACCATCATCCTGACCACGCATTATCTGGAGGAGGCCCAGCAGATGTGCGACGAGATCGCCATCATCGACCATGGGCAGGTGGTGGTGCGCGATTCGACCGCGGCGATCCTGCAGCGCATGGAGGCCAAGACCCTTCTGGTACGCAGTGGCGCGCCGGTGGGGGCGCTGGATCTGCCCGAGGGGGTGAGCCGCGAGGACCGGGCCGATGGCTGGCTGGCCTTCAGCTATCCGCGCAGCCGGGTTTCGGCCGGGCAGATCCTGGCGGTTCTGGCCGCGGCGGGGGTGGAGATTTCCGATCTCAGCACCGCCGAGCCGGATCTGGAGGATGCCTTCCTGGCGCTGACGGGCGAGGGTTGAGCCGGGTTCTCAGAGCTTCGACGAGATGATCCCGGTGTTGAACCCGCCCATGCGCAACTCGCCGAAGAGCCGCTGATATTCGATCTTGGGGCAGCGGTTCTGCACGAAGGAAAGCCCCCGCGCCTCGGCCATCTGCTGCGCCTCGGGGCTTTCGACGCCGACCTGGAGCCAGATGGTTTGCAGCTTCGGAAAGCGCGCGATGGCCTCAGCGACGATCGGCGGCACCTGATCGGAGCGGCGGAAGATATCGACCATATCGACGGTATCGGGGCAATCGGCGAGGCTGGCGCGCACCTTCTGGCCAAAGAGCATCTGGCCCTCATGGCCGGGATTGACCGGGATCACCGTGAAGCCGCGCAGCGACAGGTAGCGCGCCACGAAATGGCTGGGGCGCACCGGATTGGGCGAGACACCGACCACGGCGATCACCCGGGCGCGTTGCAGGATGCGCTTGAGCGCAGCATCATCGGGGGCAGTGGGATCGGTCATGGCAGGCAGCTCACAAGGGCACTCGCCCCTGCCTAACCGCAAGAAAGCGCCCGGTCCAGATGAACCGGGCGAGTTGGGAACGAGGGACAGTGGAGGAAACGCGAGTGTTCCGGCTTCACGCTTCGCATCAGGATATGGGGCAGTATAGCCCGATGAAAAGAGCCTCTCGCAAATATGTGAAGGCTTCATTACGGCGGCTGATGTGGGTTCTGGCCCCGGTTCTTGCCCCGCGTCAGCCAGATTTCGGGCCGGCCATCGCCTGGCTGGCGGCATAGAGCGCCACGGCGGCGGCATTCGAGACATTGAGCGAGCCGAAGGCACCCAGCGCCGGAATGCGCACCAGATGATCGCAGGTTTCGCGGGTCTTTTCGCGCAGCCCCGGCCCCTCGGCGCCCAGCACCAGCGCCAGCGGGCGGCCATCGGCGCGGGCGACGCCCTCGGGCAGGGTCAGATCGGCGTTGCCATCAAGGCCCAGCAGCACGAAACCCATGGCGCGCAGCCGCTCCATCGCCTCGGCCAGATTGCCGACGCGCAGATAGGGCTGACGCTCCAGCGCGCCGGAGGCGGTCTTGGCCAGGGCGCCGGTTTCGGGGGCGGCGTGGCGCGACGGCGCGATCACCGCGCGGGCGCCGAAAACCTCGGCCGAGCGCAGGACAGCGCCGACATTATGCGGATCGGTCACCCGGTCGAGCAGCACCACCAGCCCCAGCCCCTCGCCCGAGGCGCAGCGATCCTCGAAAGCGCCCCAATCCAGCGGCTTGACCTCCAGCGCGGCGCCCTGATGCACCGAATCGGCGGCCAGCGGCGCATCGAACTTGCGCGGATCGCGCAGTTCGGGCGCGATGCCGGCGGCGGCGATGGCATCGGCGAGCCGGTCGGCGGCGTTCTTGGTCACCAGCAGCCGCAGCTTCTGACGTGCCGGGTTGAGCAGCGCATCGCGCACCGCATGCAGGCCGAAAAGCCAGACGGTTTCGGCAGCGGCGGCGCGGCGGGCGCGTTCCTTGTCAATGACCCAGGCGGGCTTCTTCATCGCGGCTCCTCGGGCACCAAAGCAGTGCGGGATGGGCCGGCAGAATGCGCCGAGGGGGGCGCCGACGCAAGGGGGCGCAAGGCCGGAACGCAAAGGGCGAGGCGCGTGATCGCAGCCCCTTGACGCCTGTTGCCCGCTTCGCTATTCCGGCGCCAGCGTCGGGCGACGTGCTGCAAGGTGCGGCAGCGGACTGTAACTCCGCCGGGGAGACCCACGCCTGGTTCGATTCCAGGGTCGCCCACCATCTCCCCATTTTATCTAATGAAATCAATGGCGATGTGTCCCGCAGGGGGTGCAATTCGGGCCGTTGAATATCAATGGGTTAGCGGGCATGTGTCCCGCAACTCACCAATCCAGAGCCTTGAGTGCCTGCATTCCGTCTGCGGCAAGGATTCGTCGTTCGGCGCCCTTGGTATAGACTTCGGAGGTTTTTGCCTGGGTGTGGGCCATGACAGCCATGATCTGATGCTGACTGGCGCCGGCCTCGGCCATCATTTCGGCGACGGCTTTTCTGATGCCGTGTGATGACCGGTCTTCGAGCCCGGCCTGGTGGCACCAGAGCTGCGCCATGCGCCGAAGCGCTTCCATGCTGGCATAGGGTTTGCCCTTCTCATTCAGCAGATAGGTTGGCCCGACCACCGTGGCGGACCTGGTTGCCTGATAGAGCGGCGGCAGCATCGGGATCGAAACAAAAGCGGACCCCCTCTTGCGGGGCTGCCATTCCAACCAGACCTGTCCATTGCGCGTTACCTCCTGTTCACGGCCCAGCCATACCGCATCGCCGATACGGCATGCCGTGAAGGCGTGCAGGGTCAGCCACAGGTGGGCGGTGGTGCCGGGCGGGTGGCGCTTTTTGAACTTGCGCAGATCTGCCGGTGTCCAGGGCGTCGCGCCGCCTTTGGGGTTCTTGTTGATGATCCCGATGCCGGCGGCGGGATTGTAGTCGATCTTCTCGCGGTCCATTGCCCATTTGTAGAGCGCGCGCACCGTCTTGATCAGGTTGTCGGCTGCACCTGGATGCGCTGCCCAGGCATCGCGCGCGTCGATGAAGGCCGCCGTCGGCATGCGGTAGTCGATGTCGCCGTAACGATCGCCCATGGCGTCTTGATGATCGCACAGCCTGGTCAACACGCTGCGCCGTTGCTTAAGGGTCGCGGCTGACATCTGGCCGGCTCCAACCATCTTGTCGATGAATTCGAGATATTGGCTGCAGAGCTGTGAGCTACCCCCCGAAAATCGGACAGTGACGGAAGCTACGATCTGACGTTTGCTGGTCTCCAAGAACGAGGAGATCA
>ERZ869909.181-NODE-181-length-93441-cov-7.309209_pt1 | contig 93441 bp, 70 predicted proteins | sample MGYA00520892_ERZ869909 | MGnify/ENA primary metagenome ERZ869909 (study PRJEB32215, sample SAMEA104723947) | bioreactor metagenome | biome: bioreactor; feature: anaerobic bioreactor; material: water | place: China | collected 2015-03-12 ... | reverse complement strand
CCACGCGACGGGTCCTCGATGGTCGGCAGGCCCTGCGCCATGGCCGACAGCGGCAGGCCCAGCAATGCCAGCGGCGCAAGGGTGGGAGGCGGCGCGAGGGTGGTCAGGGCGCCAGGGCGACCCCACGCCGGCGTTGGAGGTCAGGCGTCTCTTCGCGCCTTGGCCTCTGCGGCTACCCGCTGCGTTTCATACTCCGCCGCTTTGCGAACACGAGCCAACTGCGTCCGCATCTCATCGACCATGGCTTCAAAGGCCATGACCTCCTCCTCCAAGGTCGGCGGCGGCAGCCTCTGCGCACGGAGCCGCTCGATCTCCTCCTCACGACGCGCCTCGTCCATTCCGTTCACGATGACGCCGATGAAGAGGTTGAGCACGATCATCGTCCCGATCAGCACGAAGGAGACGAAGAAGAAGGGTGCGAGGAGCGGGAAGGGCCTAGGGTCGGTGCAGAGGTGCTCGTGATGCCCGTACCCATACTCGAGGCAGCCGTACATCTGGGTGTACATGAGGTCGGTCCAGTCCTCGAGGGTCACCGCACGAAAGAGCGAGAGCAGCGAGAGCTGAAGGTTCCCAAAGTGCACAGGATCGTTCTTGGCGAAGATGAACGTAGCTGCGACCGCGTACATGTAGAAGATCAGGCCCAAGAGGATGGACACGTAGAGCATGGACGGGATGCTCTTCAGCAGCGCGCTGACCAAGATCTGGAGTCGGGGCACCGCACGCACGAGGCGAAGCACGCGCAGCAAGCGGGCGAGCCGCAGCACCATCGAGAAGGGTCCGACTTCAGGCACGAAGGCTGCGGCCACGATGACAAAGTCGAAAACGTTCCATGGGTCGTGGAAGAAGCGCCAGGGCCGGCGACCCTGGGCTCCCATCTTCATGAGAATTTCGACCACAAAGATGCCGAGCACGACCTTGTCTAGGAGGTGCAAGAGATCACCATGGCGTGCCATCACCTCGGGGTAGGTCTCCAGGCCTACCAGCACGCCTGCGCCGAGGATGACGCCGATGATGAAGTTCTGAAAATAGGCGTGTTCGGTGACACGACGCAGCCACGCTGTCATGGGAGAGCCTCACTTCGATGCGCAGGCCAACCCGCCCGTAGCGCACCTGCGCCGGACGAGGATCGCGTGCGGCCATAGCACATGCACGCTGCGCGCGTCAGCACATGCAAAGGGCGCGCGCGCGGTCTTCCGCATGCGGTGGAACCGGCGAGACAACCAGCCTGCTACCCAAGGACACGGGCACCCTCGCGGGCCGACCCACCCCAGGCCTCAGCGGGTCCCCTCAGGGAGCGACTTCCACGGTCTGGACGACCCGGAACCCTAGATCATTGGCCCGCGTCACCGCTGCCTCAGAGCGTCGGTTGGCGGCGCGCAGGAAGGTGAAGTCGGTACCGATGGAGCCGTTGCGAACAACGCGCTGTGCGTTGGTCGCGAGGAACTCTCGGTCTACCTCTGGCTCCAAGGCCGAGGGGGCCGAGTACCAATCAAAAGTCCACTCGCGCACGAGGCCGGCCATGTCGAAGAGACCCCAAGCGTTGGCGCGCTTCAGCGCAACGGGACGCATGACGCCGAAGGAATTGAAGTCAAACCACGCGTAGTCATCCCAGTCCGGCGGACCGAAGGGGCTCTCATCGGAGGCGTCCGCCCAGTAGTAGGGCGTGGTCGAACCCGCACGATACGCGTACTCCCACTCGGCCTCAGTCGGCAGGCGATACCCCTCGCAAGCGTAAGACGTGGCGCCCTGCTCTAGGATCTGGCTGTTGTTCGGGCACTCCAGCGAGCCAGCAGCCGCGGAGCCCGTGCATGTCTGAGGGAGCTGATAGCAGGGCTCCAAGCCCTCCGACACGCTGAGGGCGTTCGCGTACGCCAGCGCGCTCCACCAGGTGATGCGGGTCACGGGGCAATTCGCGCCGCAGTCGCCCCAGTCCAGCGGCTCTGCGCTGCCTTCACCGAAGACTTGGTCCCACTGCCAGTGGGTCACCGGCACGCGCTGCATCCGGAAAGGCCTGGTCAAGGTCATCGAACGCTGCACCTCGCGATTCTGGTTGCGGTAACGCTCCGTGAAGGGGGAGCCAAAGAGGAACTGGCCCGCTGGCACCGTACGGAAACGAGGCAAGCAGCGGAAGGGATCCTCCTCATCCAGCAGCCCGGTGATCGGCGCGCAGACGAGCAGATCGGCCCGGCACTCCCATGTGGAGCAAGGGGAACAGAAGCTCCCCTCTTCGCCAGGCAGCGCGCCACAACCACCGCAGGCGTTGCGCGCTGCTTCACCGCGGTCCCCCTCACAACGCAAGCTCTCGTTGCCAGCCGCGCAGACGACCGTGCCCGAACCGCAGGTGCCGCACGCCGTACCGGGTCGCCCGGTGATGCGCGTACAACCGCCGCACGCGTTGGTCTGCTCCGAGTCGGGGATCGAGCAACGCAAGGCGTTCCGACCATCGCACTGCCAGACCCCGAACCCGCAGCTCCCACAGGGCGTACCCAACGCAGCAGGCAGGTCAGCTGACCCCCCGCAGGCGTTCACGGGCACGTCCGGAACCGCTGGCACACAGACGACGTTGTCGAGATCATCGTCGCAGAGCCACTGCCCTGGCCGGCCTTGACCGTCTGTGCACGCGGTGCCAGGCGCTGCCTCCAAGGGAGCGCATCCACTGCACGCGTTGGGAAGCCCCGCCTCGCTACAGACCACCCTAGAGCCACCCGCGCAGACCCAGCGGCCGCCCTCACAGAGGCCACAAGCGTCCCCCGGGTTGCCCGCGAGCGCCGCGAATCCGCCGCACGCGTTGCAAGGCCGCGTGGGGATGCAGCGCAGGCGACCCTCGTCCTCGCACACATAGTACCCAGCTCCGCAGAGGTCATCACGGCACGCGTCTCCAGGCGCTGCGTTCGCCAAAGCCTCTCCCGCCAGGTTGGTCAGAGGGTCCAGCCCGCCGCACGCGTTGCGGCCTGTGTCGAGACAGACCAACGACGTCCTGCTCGCGCACGCCGTCACACCCTCGCCTCCTCCCGAGATCGTACAAAGCTCGCCAGGACGCCCAAGGGCACCCAGTGACCCACACCCCCCGCAGGCGTTGACACCTTCAGCGCCAGCGCACTCCACACCCCCGTCGTCCGCGCAGACAACGACCCCGCCGCAACCGCAAGCGCTGCCCGGTTCCTCCGCCAGCACGCCAAGGCCACCGCAGGCGTTACGGGGTGACTCCCCCAGACAGAGCAGCCCGTTGCGGCCATTGCAGACCAAGTACCCCTCGTCCAACAGACCACAGGAGTCCCCTGGCTCCGCCGCCTCGCCACTGTGCGTGAGCGTAGACGTCCCACCACAAGCGTTGAACGCTACGGTATCCGTCGTGTCCGCCGGATCTGTCGTATCCGTCGGGTCCGTACCGTCCGGCGGAGGCTCGATCGGGTCCTGCTGCACGTCGGTGTCGGGCACCGGATCGACATCCGACGTGACGTCAGGATCGACCGTGTCTGGCGTCGGCGTCGTGTCCTGGGTGACATCCTCCCCAGGCTTCGGACCATCGCTTCCACCACCGCAGGCCGCGAGCGCGACCCCCGCGAGCAGGACCCACATCGAGCGGCAGAACCCCTCGTACATCCCTCTACCAGCCATGCCTACCTCGCCATAGCGTAAGGTCATGCGAACGCCGACTGATTCGTCAGCGCTCCCGATGCTCCACCGAGCGCCCCGTCCCCCTAGCACCCTTGGGCGCCAAATTCAAACCACGGCACGCAGGCGGGCAGGACCACAGCCCAGCCGGCAGCAACCCATCACGGCGCGCCCATCCACTCCATCTCGATCGTGTAGCGCGCCGCCCCTGGCTCACCCGGACTCACACCGAGGAACCCCACGAAGGGCCTGTCCACCACCCACAGCAGCGGCTCCGCGGGGAGCCGCCCCGCAGCGGGCTGACCGCACTGGAACACGGGCGCGTCGCAGCGTCGGCGCAGGCTGAGCACCGGCGGCAGCCGGCCCTCCTCCGATCGCCCCGCCAACGCGTACACGCCCGGCGAGCTGACGCGGACAACATAGAGATTCACCGCGGAGGGCCCCTCAAGGGTGTCCTCGTCCCAGCAGCTCGCAGGGACCTCAGCGACCGGATCGATGCCCTCCCACGCCCCCTCCCACACGAAGCGCAGCGTGGGCTCTCGCAGGCCCGCAAGCTCGGTGAAGGCTTCGACAGGGCAAGCCTCCTCGACGACCACCCGGCACCCTTCGCTGCACGCGCTCGTGCCATCACCGTTACGGTCCCCCTCGTCGCACTCCTCCGCCGTGTCACGTACACCATCCCCGCAGCGCGGGAGACGGCAGTCCCTGCGACAGCGATCCGCCAGCGTGTCCGAGTTCCTCGGTCCCTCGTCGCACTCTTCCCCCTCGTCCAGCACCCCATTGCCGCAGGGTTGATCAACAGGCACGCCGACCTCCACCTCCGCACGTGGGTCGTCGGGGAGCGCGTCCTCCTCGCGCATGGCGTCCTCCTCCTCCACGGCATCGGTGTCCGCGACCGCATCCGCGTCGATGTCGTCGTCGGCCTCTGAATCGTCGTCGCTCAGCGCATCCTCGCCTTGCGCACCATCGCCATCCTCATCCTCCTCCCAGCGATCCGCCAAGGAGGGAAGATCCGAGCCGGGCTCGACATCGCCCGCACCCACTGGCGCGCCCCCCGTGCAGGCCACACACAGCGAGGTCGCACCGACCCAGCACATCCAAACGAGTACCCGTTGCGCAGCCGCCGACCACCGCAAGCTGGACCGCCCTCCTCTCATCCCCATCTCCTCCTCTACAGGCTCCCTCTGAGCAGCGTTGGCCCGACCTCGGCGCCTGGGTGTGTCCCGAGGGATGATAGTCAGGATCAGAGCGGGGGGCTAGGAGGCGAGAGGTTGGAGCTGGAGGGGGTTGCTTCCCAACGCGGGAAGGCTCACCCTGCCGCGGGAGGGTGAGCCCTGCCGGAAGGCAGAGGCTATCTCTCCGCTTGTCGATACGCACTATCTTGCCGAGAGCACCCCATGCCCGCCGTCCCGCCCCCCGCACGTGAACCCTACGCTCAGCGCCGCGCTCGGCTCCTTGAGGGCCGTCACAACGCTGTGGCCGTGGTGGCCGCCTCCCCTGAGCGGCTCCGCAGCGGGGACAGCCACTACCCCTACCGAGCGTCCTCCGACCTACTCTATCTGTGCGGGTTCCCGGAGCCGGAGGCGTTGCTGGTGATCGAAGGCTCACCCGTGGACCGCACGACGCTCTTCTGCAGGCCTCGGGACGCCGCGCGCGAGATCTGGGATGGCCTGCGTTTCGGCCCGGAGGGCGCCAGAGAGGTGTTTGGCGTCGACGAAGCCTACCCTCTCGACGCGATCGACGCACAGCTGCCCACGCTGCTCCGCGCCAAGGATGAGCTGTGGTACGCGCTCGGCGCGCTCCCCGCGCTCGACCAGCGACTCCTCTCGATGCTCGAAACCCTGCGCGGCGGCCGACGGACTCCCGATCAAGCGCCCGGCGTGCTGGTCGACCCTCGACCACGCCTACACAGCCTGCGTGCCCGCAAGGATGCGGACGAGATCCGGCTGATGCGCGAGGCGGCTGCGCTGACCCTAGGAGGCCACCTGGAGGCGATGCGCGTCACAGCCCCTGGGCTTCACGAGTACGAGGTTCAAGCGGCACTTGAACGTACCTTCCGCGCTGGGGGCGCTGCCGGACCGGCCTACAGCTCCATCGTCGCAGGTGGAGAGAACGCTTGCATCCTCCACTATACGGAGAACCGCAGCGTCCTCCAGGAGGGAGAGCTCCTCTTGATCGATGCTGGAGCCGAAGTGCACGGTTACGCGGGCGACATCACGACCACCTTCCCGGTCGGTGAGCGCTTCACAGGTCCGCAGGGCACCCTCTACGAGGCCGTCCTCGCCGCAGAGCGCTTCGCGATCTCTCTGGTCCGGCCAGGCATCAGCCAACACGAGATCCACGAGGCGACCTGCCGACACCTGAGCCAGTCCCTGCTGGACATCGGGCTGCTGGAGGGGTCGCTGGACGACGTCATCGAGAGCGCCGCGTACAAGCGCTTCTTCATGCACGGGACAGGCCACTACCTCGGGCTCGATGTCCACGATGTCGGCCCCTATTATGTGGCTCCCAGCCAGCCTGTACCTCTCGAGCCGGGCATGGTGATCACCATTGAGCCGGGGCTCTACGTGTCCCGGCGGGACCCCGAGAGCCCCGAAGGCTTCGCTGGGACTGGCATACGTATCGAAGATGACGTGCTGGTCACCGAGGAGGGCCATGAGGTCCTGACCACCGGGCTGCCCCGCGACAGGGAGGAGATCGAGGCGTTTCGCCGCGACGCCCGCGGCCCGCGCGCATGAAGGCGTCGGCCGTCGCGCTGGTGCTCTGCGCGCTCGCTGCGTGCGCCGCTCCCCCGAACACACCCCCTTCGTTGCTGAACAACGAGGGGCTGGAGGAGGCGCTGACGCTCGCGCTGGAGGCCGAGCTGCTCTGGCAGACGCAAGAGCGCGAGGGCGCGTTGCGGCGCCTGCTGGAGGCGATCGCGATCACCCCTGAAGCCCCTGAGCTCCACGCGCGTGCGGCGCGCTGGTACGCGGAAGCTGGCGACCGGGTGGCCGCTAGGCGACACATGCGAGACGCCTTCGCGCTCGCACCGACCGGAGACCACGCCCGACGGCTGGCGGCCCTCTTGGATGCGGAGCACCACGCTGAGGCGCTCCGCGCGCTCGAGCGTACCCTGCCACCCTCTGGCCCTGAGCGAGATCTACACTTGGGGGTGTGGACCCAACGCTTGCTCGACCATGACAACCTGGCGCAAGCAGACGACCTGCTGGAGCTCTGGTCAGCGAGCACGTCCACACCACTACCCGCGCTACACCACCGGCTGCGCGCCACCCACGCTGAGCGCAGCGGGGCGCGCGACGTCGCCGTGGACGCATGGATCCGCGCGAGCGCCACGCCAGAGGGAGAGCTGGAGGACGTCGCTGCCGCCCTGCGACTGGCTCGGGAGGGCACCCCCGAGTCGCACGCCCGTGTCTTGGAACACTGCCGCGAGCGGCATCCACGCGCGTTTCGCTGCTGGGTGTGGGTGGCACAGTACCAGGGGCAGAGCCACGTACCCCAGGACACGCTGGACGCTACGCTCCAGCGGATGGCTGCCATCAGCGTCGCGCAAGCGCAGGAGTTCCCGAGTCAACTGGCCCTCGTGCGCGATGCCCTTGGCCCGGCAGGGGTGGCGGCGTGGCTCGGCGCCATCGCCGAGCGCCCAGGGGTGGCCTTGGGCACCCTGGAAGCGCTGGCCTACGCGGCCTACCACGAGGGTGAGGTTGCGCTGGCCGTGAGCATCATGCGCGAGGTCATCGCGCGTCATCCAAGGCATGCCCAAGCGCTGAACTTCGTAGGCTACCTCCTCGCAGACGCTGGACAACACCTGGACGAGGCGGAGCGCCTCTTGGAGGAGGCGCACGCGCTGGAGCCCGCAGACGCCAACATCCTCGACAGCCTCGGGTGGCTCTACCATCAGCAAGGACGCTACGCGTTGGCGCGCACCACCTTGGAGCGAGCTCTCGCCCTGATGAACGACCACGCTGTGCTCTGGGACCACTACGCGCGTACCCTGCTTGCGCTGGGCGAGAGCGCAGCTGCGCGCGCCGCCTGGGAGCGCGCCCTTGCGTCACCCCGCGGGCTGGACACGGCGCTGCGTCAGCGTATTGAGGCGGCCCTTGAGCAGCTCCCGCTCCATGGACCGGAGGCTGCTGCGGGCGCCGGGGCGGATCCCCGCGTGGCGGGCATCACGACCCGCAGACCGAGGTAGGGACGCAGACCGAGGTAGGGAGCTGTGCGGCGTACGCGCCTCGGCTCAGTAGCTCGAGTCGTTGACCCGCAGGTCGTACTGGCCGGCGCTGTTGGACAGGATGTCCACCACGCAAGTCGTGGTGCCGGTCTGCGCATCGACAAAGGTCGTCACGTCTGCAGCACGCCAGGTATGCCCCATACAGCCGGAGCCGGAGCGGGTCATCACGATTTCGTCCGGCGCCTCGCCGATCACCGCCGCCAGGCCCCCACCACAGAAGAGGCTGAGGACCGGCCGGGTGACACGGCTGCCGCTGAACATGTGCACCATGTAGCGGAAGCGGTCGCCGTCCCGCGGGTTGTCGAGGTTGATGTTCTCGGGATCGAAGCCTCTCACGTTGTCGATATCCAGGCGCGGGTTGCCGCAGACCGCCTGTTCGCTGCGCCCACAGGTGGGGCCCGGGGACGCAGGGTAGCCCCAGTTGATTCCGCCGGTACCGAAGTCGCGTCTGCAATTGGCGTAGTAGCAGTCATCGGAGGTGCAGAACCCCGTGGTGACCCCGCTGCGGTGCATGTGCAGATCCAGGTCGACTTCCCCGAAGGTGTCCCAGCGCAGCTCCGCTCGGACCCCCACGCCTTGGGCTGACACGATCCACGAACATGCCCGCTGCTCGCCTTTGTCGTCTGTGAAGGAGACCGAGACCTGGTAGTCCCCGGACACATCGAGAAAGACCTGCGTGCGCAGGGCCGACGCGTCCTCGGGACCGGGGGTGTTGGAGTTGGGCGGGGCCAAGACGCTCCATCGCAGGTCGGTGACCTCCTCCCCGAAGATGGGTGTCGCGTCCAGCGTGTAGTTGCGAAAGGGGCTGACCGTCTCCGAGGCCGGGCACTGCAACGCGGCGTCACATGCGGGCAGATCATCGACGCAGCCATTGCAGGCGTTGTCCCGCCCGTCACAAACCTCCTGCGAGGGCAAGATGCCTCCCTGGCATGGACCCCAGCGCGGGCGCGCACGGTTGACGCACTGCTGGTAGCCGTCCCGGCACTGCCCCACGCCGCGCGCGTTGGGGGGGCCTGCGAAGCAGCGCTGCACGCTCCCAAACTCGCACGCACATCCCTCGTCTACGAGCCCGTTGCCGTCGTCGTCCTGCCCGTTGCCGCAGACCTCCTGCGGGAGGTACCCCGGATCGAAGGGTGGACAGACCCAAGGAGGCAGCTCACCGACTGCACAACCTTCACCGGGTACGCAGAAGCCCACGCCGGTCGCGGCGACGCCGTCGTCGCAGAGGTCGTGGTTCGGCACAAACACCGGACTCGTCCCGACGCAGCGCGCTTCGACGCAGGCCGGCTGGCCTACGACCGGAGGTGTGTCGCTAGCCAGGGGCACGTAGGCGCGCACGCCCGCGACGCAGGCCGGCCGCTGACAGTCGCCCGGGATGTCGTCCGGGAGGTCCTCGTCCAGGAGCGTGGCTTCGCAGCGGCTGTTCGTGCAGCGGTTCGTCGTACAGGCGTTGCCATCGTCACACTGCGCGTCCTCGCGACAGCCGTCCACGCAGAGCCCGTTGACGCAGAGGCGAAGCTCGCCCTCACAGTCCTCATCGAAGATACACTCAAAGAAGCGCGATTCCTGATCGCTCGTGTCCTCACCGACCTCCTCTGGGAGGGTGTCGGCTGGCTGCACGTCCTCGCCGGGTGACACACCGTCGCTCCCTCCACCGCCACACGCGCTGACCCAGGCGAGGAGAACCAGACACAAGCAGGCGCCACCGCCCCTGCGGCGGCGGCGTGGTGCCTCATCGCTAGCGCGTTTCCAGGCAGTCGACATGGACCCTCACAAGAGAATGCTCCGCGAAACCAGGAGCGCATCGCCCCAGGACGCCTTGTCCGAGGCTTCACCCCTAAGGGCGATGCATACCCAAGACGCCGCAGCCTAGGCTACCGCTCCACGCTGGCCCTGACCAGTCCCATGCCAGGAAAAGTGTAAGCCAGGGGCCCGCATCGCCCTCAGACCTACCCTGGTGCTGCATGGCGGGCATCTCCCCCCCTACCAAGACCACTCCCAGCCCCCGCCGATGGCCGCCAGGGTCAACGCGTAGCGCCCGTTCGCCAAATCGTAGCGGGAGTCTCGCACCCGCTGGGGGAGGACCTGCTGGAGCACGCCGTCGACGATGACCCGCTGCCCCTCCCCGACGGGGAGCGACACGCCTCCACGCAGGACAACGCGAGGCCCGTCGGGACTCGCGGCGTCCATCGTAGCGGTGGGGACGACCCCCTGATGCCAGCCGACGCCGACGTGCCAGCGCTGGGCGCCCGGCAGCTCTCGGTGCACCCCTAGCTCACCCTGCCACCCGTCGCGCCATCCCCGCTCGATGCGCACGCGCGTCGTCTCGCCCAGACCGACCTCCGGCTGAGCCAGCGCAGGGCTCCTCGCGCGGACGTCATACGCGCGCACCGCAGACCAGCGCACCCAAGCGAGCTCAGCGTCCAAGCTCCATCCCTGACCCAAGGCCCACATGGCCGTCTGACGAAGCTGCGCGGGCAGAGCCATCGACAGCGACGCGTCACCCGTGACCAGCGCCGGATACTGGAGCCCCTGGCTCGCCAGATCTCTCGTGAAGAAGGGGTCGTCCAGATTCAAGCGGAATCGACCGCGGAAGTTGAGCGGAGCGCCGTGGTGGTAGGTCGTGCCTACCCGCAGGTCTCGGGTCACCGCGGCCTGAACACCTGCGTGGAAGGTCAGCGCCGTCGCGATGCCTCGGTGGAAGCTCAAGGGCCGCGAGAGCACATCCAGCTCTCTCAGCGCAGGCGGGGCGTCCGGGCCCAGGGCGTTCGGCTGAGCGATCGGAGGGTTGGCGAGGGCCTGGCCCACGTCGACCAGCGCGGCGAAGTCCTGAACCCTGGACAGCTCCGCGAAGCCCACCACACCGGAGACGCCGGCGCCGACGCTCCATCGCGGCGACGGGGCATAGGCGATCGCCACCGTGCCGTAGCCGGTGAGCAGGGTGGCTTCGCGCACGGCATAGCGCTGCGCTCCCATCGCCGGGTACGACGCCAGCGCGGCGTAGGGCGTGTGCAGGCCCGCACCCCAGCGCCACGCACCGGCACCCACAGGCGCCATGTAGAAGAGCGCCGGCGAGAGCGCCAGGGGCGTCGCGACCGCCGGAGGCGCCCACCCGCTCCGCGTCGGGTCGACCGCGTCCTCTGGGACCGGCAACGCAAAGACGAAGCCGTCCGCCTCCTGGTACAGCGCGCGGCGCTCACGCTCATGGGCGATTCGGCCGACCACGAGGTGCCCGCTCACCGAGAGCTGCGCGCCCTCGGCGAGGGCCATCGCTGCCGGATTCCACCACACCTGCGCAGCGCGCGCCCGCAAGTTCCCAGCGTCCGAGCCTCCCACCACAGGCGCAGCGATTCCCGCGCCCCAGACTGGGAGGGCGACCAACCATAGAACCCCGAGGATCAAGAGTTCCCCAACGCGACGGCCCTTCGAGCGTCGCGCCCGCAGCGCGAAGGCAAACGAGCACGGGGACCCTTCAACGCGGACCTGGGCACCCCCGGGTGCAGGCCAAGTGCTCATGAGAGCCTCTCGATGGAGAGGGCGAGGCGCCTCCGCGAAGGCTTCGCCTCTACGACCAGACGGAAGCGGCGGCCCTCCGCGTCTTCGACGAAGAGCACGTCGCCGGGGACCACACGCAGGGCCTCGACCCGCCTCTGCCCCTCCAAGACCAAGGGGGAGGACAGGCGCCGGGTCAAGTCCGCATCGGCAAAGAAGCCCGGGCTCCGGTACGCGTAGGGGCGCAGGGGCTCACCCAGGGCGTCCTTGCGCAGGTCCTCAGGACCCACGAAGACAAGGTAGTCCCCCGCAGGGACGGGCGAGGTCGGGGTCTCGACCGGCAGGTAGTAGAGGTCCGCGTCGCCATAGCTGTTGTCCAGAATTCGCTCGGCGAGATCCAAGAGCGCTGCGGGATCCGATGCCAGGTTCTCTCGGACGAGGCGGACGAGTGTGTCGCTGTCCACACCCACCGGCACATCCTCGAGGAGGACATCCACCGACGCCTCACCCGGCTGCAGCGCCCCGTCGCGAAGGCGCACCTGCGCGATCTCCAACAAGAGATCCCAAATGTACGTGGCAGGGGGAACCTGGCCGACCGCTCCCTCCGTCCAGAGCTCGACCCACCCCTCCTGGACCTCTGCACGCAGCAGCACAAGGCCGTCGTCCTCCCGCTGCACCTCGACCACCGCCTCCGCCCGCGAGAAGCGCCGGAACGCTCCCTCCAGAATCAGGTGCTGCAAGGTCCACGGCGCCAAGCGCCACCCCTCGGAGCTTCCGCGGGGCCGCGGCAGCGGGGCGCTCCCTGCGCGAACAAAGGCGGGATGGTCAGGGATGCGCAACGCGATGCGCTCGATCTTGGCCTCGCCCGGGATCAAGCCCTCCACACGAAGCCACTCCGGGTCCGCGGTGTCGAAGAGCTGTTCGATCTGAGACGCTAGCGACGACACATCCGCCGCGCGCCCTGTCGCCAGCTCGACCCCACGGTAGGGCAGCGCGTTCGCGTTCGCACGCACGATCAGCCGGAAGTCCTCCGTCACGAGCCTCGAGCGGACCTCACCGCGGACAATGCCAGGGTGCTCCCCCAGCGGCCCATCGTATGGACCGAAGCGCTCGCCGAAGCTCGCGAAGTCCGTCAGCACGTCCTCCAACGTGATGGGTATCGAGCCAGGAGCCACGGGGTAGCGGCCCTCCTCGAAGCCCTCGCGCACCGGCCCCGGGCGGGTCTGCGCGAAGGGATGAGACGCGACAAAAAGCTCCGCCAAGGTCGACGCGACGACCTCGGAGGTCAGGAAGGGGGCGTCGACGTCCATGTCCAGGAGATCGGCCAGGACCCGCGCAGCGCTCAACCCGACCAAGCGCGACAACCCCTCGAGCGGCTCCAGCGTCGTCCCTTGCACATCCGCGCTGGCCGGCGTCATCTGAAGGAGACGCTGGAGGTTGCGTGTCGCCGGCGTCAGGCTGGCGGGGTCCGCCTCCAAGAGCTGCGCGAGCGCGTTGTCCAAGAGCCCAGGACCCTGCTCTCCTCCCTGGAGATCGAGATCCAAGAGCCAGAGCCGCTCCCGGCTGGCCCGAGGAAAGGCCAAGAGGTCCTCGCGGGTCAAGACACGCTCGACGCTGGCCACCTCAAAGCGCAGCGTGTGCAGCTCCAGCGTGCGCACCTCGCCGACCTGCAGCGGTCCGGGATCGCGGGCCGGCCCCGGCGCCTCCTCAACGCACGCGACGACAACCCCAAGAGACAGCCACACTACGCTCCACCACGTCCCGATCCGCTCGCGCCCCTTCGCCAGGGCGGACCGGGAGGCCCCAAACGCGGTCGTCGTCATCGCACCTCCTCCGCCGCGAGGACACGAAGCGCGATGTTCGGCGGCGTCCCCAGCACATCGATGGACACCAAGGCACCCTCGCGCGTGCGGGCGTAGAGTCGTTGGCCCTCCCGAGGCACGACCACCCCCGCAGCACCCAGGGGGTGGTCTCCTGCCAGCGCCGCGCTGCCTGCCGGCTGCGTCAGCCCTGGATCGACGTAGAGCCCCGCGCCGGGGCCCTGCGGACCGCGGTAGGTCAGCGCGAGGACCTGCCCGCGGCGTACCCAGACCACCTCACAGGGAGCTGGACGGACCCCGATCTCCCCGACGAGCAGACGCGCGATGGTCTCCTGCTGCGTCTGCAGCGAGGGGCGCAAGCGCTCCATCAGCGCATCGGCGTCTAGCCCAACCGGGACGTCCCGCAGGGTGAACGCGACGTCGATCACACCCTCCGCTGCGACGTTGTCCCGCAGCCGCACCTGCGCGATCTCGGCGAGCCCTTGCCAGATGTAGCTCGGTGGGGGAGGTGAGCCCAAGCCGCCAGCGGTCCAGATGTCGACCCAGCCTCGATCCCATCGGAGCAGCGCTGCTGGCTGGATGGAGCCGACGTCATAACGCACCTCTCGCTGCCACCCCTCCGCTCGGTGGAGGTCGACGAGCTGCCGAAAGGCGATCTCCACCAGCACCCGCTCCAGGGTCCACAGGGGCAGGTCGAAGAGGGGACCGTCCCCATAGAAGAACCCGGGGCGGCCTTGCACCGGGCGTGACTCCCGGGCGCGGCCCGCGGGCTGGAAACGCTCGGAGGAGCGCAGCACCATCCTCAAGTCCACCGTCGGCTCGTCGCGCACACCCACGACGCGGAAGCCCTCAGGGTCGAGGAAGTCCGCCTCCAACGCTGGGCCCGGGCCCCGCACATAGAGCCAATCCAGGGTCCGCCGCTGCAGGTCCACGCAGGTCTGCTCCTCAAGGTTGGACCGAACCAAGAGCTCCATCGCGAAGCCTGCTTCCAGCACGGCAGCGACGACCTCGCCCTCCACGACCCCCGGGTGGCCCTCCACGGGCCCGAGGCGCGCACCCAGCGACCTCAGATCGTCCAGCAGGTCTGCCAACGTAATGCGCAGCACCGGCTCGCCCTCAGGGCTCAGATCGACACCGGGGTGGCTCCCGAGCAGCAGCTCCGCGACGACCTCCGCGCTCTGGTCCAGGTCCAGCAGCGGCTCCGTAACACCCAACGCGAGCAAGTCCCCCAACATGCGAGGGGGAGCGACACCCAGCGCGAGCGAGAGGTCCCCCAGATCTTCGAGGCTCGTCCCCCGCAGGTTGGCCGTGTCGGGCGTTGCGGTCAGCAGCTCATGCAGGTTGCGCTCGGCCTGTCCCCAACGCTGCCTGTCGGCGGCGCTGGCCTCCCGAACCGCCCGCAACGCTTCACGGACCAGCGGCACCAAGGAGACCTCCAACAGCTCCAAGCCCGCGCGATCCGCCTCCGGGATCAACGAGGTCAAGGCGAAGCGGTCGAGCACGACCCGCACGCGATCCTCCGGGCGGGTGACGGGCGGCGTAAGGCGCAGCTCGCGCGCACGCACCACCCGGGCCTCCCGCTGGTCGCGCAGGCCGGCGCGATCTTCAACCCACACGACGATCGTCTGATCACCGCTGCGCAGCGCAACGTCTACCTCCCAACGATCGCCCGACCAGCTCCCCTCCGCGAGGATCACACCATCGCGCGCGGCCCACAGGCGCGCCAGAGGAGCCTCCCCAGGGAGCACCTCCCCCTCCAATCGCAGGCTCGCCGCCTGCACCTCCCAAGGGACGCGGGAGGGCAGGTCGATGACCAAGGTCGGGCCCCGCGTGACACCCAGCAGCTCCACCGTCACCTCGCCCCGACGCCCTTGGCTGTCGAGCGCCTCGATCCGCCACCGCTCGAGGGTGTCGGGAGGGAGCGTCCCGCGCAGAGCCCATCGCCCGGGGGCAAGCTCGCTCGCGGAGGCTGGGAGTACACCGCCCGCGCCGTCCAACGCCCGCAGGGCCTGGACACGCCCATCGCCCGCCGAGGTCAGGACGTGGACGCACACCTCCGTCCCTGCCACGACATAGGGCAAGGGGGTGGGCTCGTCGGGAGGGGTACAGGCGCCGGTGCTCGCAGGGACCACAGCGTACACGCGCAGGGCGGGCGCCTCCCCGAGATAGCGGAGCCTCCGCACGAGGGTCCGGCCGCGGGTCCCAGCGACCTCCCTGACCCGCACCTCCAGCACGTTGCCACCGTGGACGAGTTCAACATCTGCGCTGAAGCGCTGCTGCGGGCCTGGCTCCCCCTCAACCTGGAGCCTGAGCGGCGCCGCGTTCGGGCGAACGAGCTCGGCGATCAAGGGGGCATAGGGAGGCGCGGTGTAGGCGCTGAGCACGAGCGAGGTGCGGCTCGTGACCCTGCGACTCTCTTTGGGTGAGAGCCACTGGGCCTCGATGCCTCCTACGCTGCCTGCGCTGCCTTCGCGTGGGTCGTCATAGACGAGGGCGTCGGAATCCGCACACGCCGACCCGAGGAGCGCCATGGCCAGCACCAGGAGCGCGCGCATGCCAGCGAAGAGCCGCTGGGCGTGCGCATCAGGGCGTGTAGGGTGCGGCATGAACCACCAGGGAGTTGGGGAGGGGCCCCGTCGGGGCGGTCATCCGCAGGCGATAGATCTGGCCGTCTCGGGCCTCGACAAAAACGACGACCTCTTCACCCGCCGGCAGGAGGAGCTTCTCGTGGGGCGTGCTGTCGTCCTCTTGCGGCAGCGTGGTGAGAGAGCGACGGGTGTTCTCCGCCAGGCTGGGCGCGGCGAAGAAGCCGGGGCGGCGGTGGGCGGCGGTGCCCTGTGGCAGGGCGTCGCTCGGGTGCGCGAAGCGCAAGAAGAAGGCTCCGGCGGGCGTCGCCTCCAAGGTGAAGTCTGGCCTCCCGTTGTTTCTGGCGATGTCCCCGAGGAGCCGCTCGCTCAGGAGGCCCGCCTGGTCCTGGAGGTAGGGGCGCAAGGCCGCGAGCAGCTCCTCAGCGCTAAGCCCGACGGAGACCTCGCGGAGGGTGAAGGCCACGTTCGCGTCGCCCTCTGGAATCGTGCCTGCAGGGACGCGGTGGAGGGCGACCTGACCCACCTCGGAGATGAGCTCCCAGACGTACTGGTCCCGCGGAGGGTCGCCGAGGTTGAAGAGGATGCGGAAGCGGGTCCAGCCGGCGGGGTCGCTGCCCTGGCCCAGCTCAACGGAGGCTTGGCAGCCGAGGAACTGGATGTAGCAGCGCTGAAAGCGTCGCTGGCGGTAGTCCTGGAAGGCAGCGAACGCGATGATTCGCTCCAGGAGCCAGGGTTCGAGTGCCCAGAGCGAGGTCACGTCCAGCGGGGCGTCCGGGAGATTCTGCTGGCAGACGGTGCGGTTGTTGCATGACGACACAAAGCGCGGGCTCTCGTTGACGATGAAGCGCAGGTCGGCACGCGGGGCCTCGACGAGCCCGTCGAGGCGAAATCGCGCGGGGTCGAGGAAGTCAAAGGCGAGCGCGGCCCCCTCGCCCGGCATCCGAGCGAGGTAGGTCTTGTCCACGCCCAGCTCGACGCCCTCCCACCACGCCAGGCGCGAGCGCGCGGCGAGTACGAAACGGAAGTCGGGCTCCAGCAGCGCCGCGCGTGGCGGATCGTTGGGATCGATGATGCCTGGGTGTGTGCCTCGGGGCCCCAGCTTCCCGCCGAGCGGCTCAAGCTCGAGGAGGGCGTCACGGAGGGAGAGCGGCAGCCTGCCAGCCTCGTCCATCCCGGGGTGTGTCGCGAGCACACCCGCTTGGAGAGCGTCGACGACCGCCTCGGTGCTCACGATCTCCGCCGTCCGAGCGACACCCAAGGCGTCCGCGAGAATCTGGCTGAACCCTCCGCCGATGGTGATGCCGAAGAAGCGCCCGTCGGCCAGCTCTTGCAGGCCTGCGATGGAGGTCCCGCGGACCTGGACGTTGGCAGGGGTCATGGTGAGGAGGCGGACGAGGGCGTACTCGGGGCTGGTGCGCCAGGTCCCGTCGGGGCCGCGGAAGGTGCGTCCCAGGGGCGTCACAGAGCAGTCGTGCCTAGGGTCGGGGTGGTCCTCTTGCCAGCGTGTCCCGCAAGCCGTCTTGATCTCGGCGAGCACGTTCCTCAGCAGGGGGCGCAGGTCGAGGCGTAGGAGCACGATCTCTTCCTGAAGGCTCTGCGAGAACACCTCATCCAGCCCCTGGCGGCCGAGCGAGAAGGTCAGCCACGGCTGCTCGTCACGGCGCAAGCGGAGGGTGTAGGCGCGTTCTTCGCCGAGCTGAGCGCGCGCGCGGTTGGTGAGCCGGTGCTCCAAGCGGGTGGCCAAGCCGAGCGCGTCGACCAGCCGCACCTCAAGGCGCTGGAGCCCTGCGCGGAGCGGGACGTCTTGGTTGAAGGCGAAGGGCTCGGTGGGGTCGATGCGCTGCCAAGCGCCAGGGCGCCAGCCTGAGGAGAGCAGGGGGTCCGGCGTGCTGGTCCGCCAGTGAAGGCTCCTGACCCCGTTGGGGGCGCGGTAGCGACCACGTAGGTTGAGGGTGGCCTGCTCGACCTCATCGGGGAGCCCTCCTTCCCACGCCATCCATGGCGCTCCGCGGCTGGCGGCCGGCCGGGCGACGACCCGGTGCTCGGCGATAGCGACGTTGCCGTACACGTCGAGAGCCCGCACGAGGAAGTGATTCTCACGCGATGGATGGAGGGCGACCGGCACCGCCCACGTGCGGAAGCCATCGTCGCTGAGCACTGCGGAGGGGTCCATCTGCTGCCCGTCGTGCTCGACGAAGAGCGCGACGACCCTGGCGCCCTCGTTGGTCACGCCGCGCAGCCACACGTCGAGGCGCGGCGAGACCCTCAAGGGGTCAGGGCTGAGGACCGTGACCTCTGGGAGGGTTGCGTCGTCCGTGGCTGGCCGGCGGAGGAGTGGGACGCGCAGCTCTCGTCCGATGGGCGCGCCGCGAGCGTCCAGGGCCTGCGCGCGGAGCTCGAAGTCCGACCAAGGGACCTCCACGGTGGCCTCCCAGCGGCGCCTGCCGTCAAGGCTGAGGATGCGCGGCGGCTGGTCTCCGATCCGGAGCGCGACCTGGACGACTGGGCCTCGGGCGCTCCCTTGGACCCACAGGCGCTGGCTGGAGATGAGGTCTTGCGGCTGGGGCACCAGGAGCGTGAGAGATGGCTCAAGGTCCGCGTCGACGTCCTCTCCATGCTCCACGCGCACATCCTCTTCGCCCTCTCGAGGTGTGGCCGGCGCCCCGAGCGGCAGAGACTCCGAGCATGCCACCAACCAGAGGAGCAGCAGGGGCAGGACCAGAGACGTGCGCATGGGTGCCGCGGGAGACCAGGGGGAGACAGAGGGAGACACGCGGCACGGGGCGACGTGGGCCTGTCGGATTAGTGTAGCTACGCGGGCGACTACAAGACAAAGCAATGAAGTGACACAACGCGTTAGGAGAAGGACAGGGAGACGCGTGCCCCCCAAGGGGTGGAGCGCGCCGCTTGCCAACCCAGAATTTTCGGCCTAAACGCTTCAGGGAGGATCAGCATGACCTCTGCATCCTCGTGGCTCCCTAGGGGCTCGCCGCTGCTCGTCCGAAGTGCCTGATGGCTCTTCCGAAGCGCGTGATTGCTGTTCCAGAACCACCTGCTCTCTGCCGCCACCACCATACCACCACCACCAGAATTGCCATGAAGCACGTCATTAAGCATGATCTCGACCAGCCGACCGCGAAGCGGGCGATGGATGCGGCCTTTGACGTCTACAAGACCCGTTTCAGCGACTACAACCCGCAGGTGGCTTGGCAAGGCGACACGCGCGCGACGATCTCGTTCCGAGCCAAGGGCGTCAGCATCGAGGGCAACATTGAGCTGCACGAGCGGGAGATCCATGTCGAGCTGAAGGTCCCCTTCCTCCTGCGGCCCTTCACGGGCAAGGCGGTTGCCGTCGTGGAGGAAACTGTGCAAGAGTGGGTAGCGAAAGCAAAAGCCGGTGAAGTCTGACGTCCTTCTGCCGACCTTGCTGCGATACGGGGCTCCCCATGGCGAACACGACAGACAGCTCTCCGGACACCGTCATCGTCAACATCAACGACGTGCCCAAGACGCGCGCCCCTGCGTGCTTGGTGATCATCGCTGGTGCGCACGTCGGAAAGCGCCTGGCCTTCGGAAACAGCCCCATCACGATCGGCCGCTCCCCCACGTCCTCGCTCGTGATCGACGAGCAGGGCGTCAGCCGTCACCACGCGGCCTTCTCCATGCACAGGTCAGGCTATACCATCACGGACCTGAAGAGCACAAACGGCACGTACGTGAATGGCGAGCGCATGCGTGGCGGCGAACACCTCCTCATCAGTGGGGATCGCGTCCGCGTCGGCAGCGTCGTGTTCAAGTTCATCGCCTCCGACCACCTGGAGAGCGCGTACCACGACCTCATGTTTCAGCTCTCGACCCGCGACGACCTGACGGGCGTGCTCAACCGGCGCCACCTCTTCGGATCCGCAACCGAGACCCTGCAACGTCACCGGGACACCGGGATGGCTGTGGCCGTCTTTCTCCTCGACCTCGACCACTTCAAGGCGATCAACGACACGCACGGGCACCTCGCGGGTGACGCTGTGCTGCGTGAGGTCTGCGAACGCATCGAGGGCATCTTGCCCCCCGAGGGCATCCTCGGACGCTACGGCGGCGAGGAGTTCTGCGTCCTCATCCCCAACGCCTCGCGACAGGACGCCGCGACCATCGCTGAGCACGGCCGCGCGGCTGTGCTCAGGAAGCCGGTGCCCTGGCACACCCAACCCATCCCGGTCACCTTCTCCGCTGGCGTCAGCGATACCGCAGAGTGCCCAGCAGGCAGCGACGATCCGGCTGCCCACTTCGAAGCGCTCCTCCGCAACGCCGACAAGAAGCTCTACGAGGCGAAGCGGCGTGGGAGAAACCGCGTCATCGTCTGACACCCACCGGGGTCGCTCCGAAGTCTCCAGGCCCGGGCGAACACCGCCCGCACCTCACGATGGGCCTCCGGACCAAGGGCACCCCGCGGAACCACCCAGGCGCTGCACACCCTGGACTCACCAGGCCAAGGCCTCGACGCTGAGCACCTGGTACCCCGCCGCTTCAATCGCCGCCTTGATCTGGTCCTCCGACACACGGGCTGGATCGAAGCGCACATCCGCACGCGGCGGCTCCAGGGTCACCTCCACCGAAGATACCCCCTCCAGCTCCCGAACGATCCGCGTGATGCCGTTCACGCAGGACTGGCAGCTCATCCCGCTGATCTCCATGCGCGCACCCGACAAGCGCTCTGCTTGGATCCCCATCTCAGCGCCAGCGGCTCCTTCAGACCCACCCGCTGGGGCCTGCGCGACCCGCTCGTCACCCGCAGGTGCGGTCTCCGCTGAGGGGCTCGGGGCCGCACACGCGCCGAGCGACCACACCCACATCACCCCAACCACCCAAGCTCTCGTTCGCATCTCAGCCCTCCTGCTCTGCACGCATGGCGGTCGGAGGGTCCACCCGCCGCCCGCTCGACCCCACTAGGTCTTGCAGCAAGCGCAGTCCATCCTCCGTGCTCTCCTTGTCCAAGCGCGCCCGCAAAAACTCGATGCCCTCAGGCTCATCGTGCATGGCGATCGCGCGGTAGAACGCTGCCCGCGTGTGCTTGTCGCCCTCGATTCTGGAGAAGGCAGCACGCAGCGGCGCGCTGCCTTGCGGGAAAGGCCAGCCCATAGCGAGCCCGTAGAGGGCAGCCCTGTACAGCTTCATCGGGCGCTCACTCGCCACGTCCTCCGCCCACGCCTCCTTCCGATACAACAAGCCTTCGCGCTCGACACGCTGCGCGATCGCCTCGCGCCCTTGGCCGAAGACATAGAGCACATGGCAGGGCATGTGGAGCGGCGCGGAGAGGAGCCACGCCTCCGTCTCGCCCCGTGGGGAGCGAAAGAGCCCAGCCAACGCGAGGCCGGACGAGCCACACAGGCGCCGCTCACGGACGAGCTTGAGCCCTGCACGCTCCAGCCCAGCCCACAGCTCGGGCTCGGGGCGGTAGGTCGCCCGGAGCGCCAGCAGCAGGTGCTCGTCTTTCCCCATCCGACGACGGCTCTCGAGCAGCTCACCACCCAAGACATTGTCCTGGTCTTCATCAATCCAGCGGCGCTTGCAGGCGGCGAGACGCTCTTCCGCCAGCAGCCGCGTCTCGGGGTCGAGATCCATCCCGCACAGCCGATGCAACCAGGCCAAACTCAGGCGGGTTGGCAGGCGCTCCAAGAGCAGCAAGGCGAGACCGGCCGGAGGGTGGTCGCCACCGGTGCTGACCTCCTGGAGCAAGAGCTCACCGATGGCGGCGCCATGGTAGCGCCAGAGGCCATCAGCGACGTGTGCGGCCTGTGCTTGAGACCAGGAGCGCCCTTCACTCCCAAGCCCGCCTTGCTCCTCGATGTACGCAGCCCAGCTCAACGCTGCCCGGGAGGCCTTCTCGTCCGAACCACTCGCAGGCCTGTCGACCTCCGGCCAGAGCGTCGCAACCACGTCCGACCACACGAAACCCGCCCAGGATGGCGCCTGTCGCAGCGCCTCCGCCCAGGCCAGGTTGCGTATCTTGCCGTCCTGCCCATCCACGTCGAGCACCCACGAGCCGTCCAGCGGCTGCAAGAAGACATCGTGGACGGGAAAGCCCATCGCCTGACAGGGACGCTCCGACCATGAGGGAAGCTGCTCGAGGACCCGCTGGTAGAGCGCCGTGAGGGGCAGCGCCTCACCCTCGCGGCCTGTCCACGCGATGATCGTCGTGAAGAAGTGGACCCAGATCTCCTTGTCGGTCACCACCGCCAGCGCGCCCAGCGCCCACGCAGGATCGACAAAACGGAAACTCCAGCCCTGGGGACATGCACCCTCGCGCGTGACCGGCCCCTCGCTCCGCCATCCACAGCAGCGCAACTGCGGGACCTGCTGGTCTCCGACCTTGGGCGAGCGCGCGGAGAGCTCCAACGAGACGCGCTCCAACACCTCCTCCAGGGGGCGTGCAGCCAGCGCCCCTTCCAGCACCGGGACCCGCACGACCTGATCCCAGGGCTCGACCATGAGGCTGATCGTCTGCAGCTGAGGCGCGCGCGCGACCCGCACCTGGGGCACCTTCACGGAGACCAGCCCCGAGACGGAGCCGCGGCCGCTCACCGCCAAGAAGCGCGTCGTCGAGCTGCCACCTCGACGGTCCGACTCGGACACCTCGATCGCAGCGCTGATCGGCCCCGTAGGCCGCGCCTCCTCGCGCACGATCTGCGCGCTCTCCTCAGGAGGCTCCTTGTAGTGGAGATAGAGCGCCACCCCGACGCCGACCAACGCGCCGACCAGGACATAGAGCACCCCTAGGGCTGCAGGGAGCCCAAAGCTGTCGGCCAACATGTAGCCCAGCAAGCCGCCGAAGACAGCCCCAACGAGCGCATATCGCTTCCTGTAGTTCGTAGCAGCCACCCTATGCTTTCCGTCCGAGGCCTGAGCGTCCCCTCCTCTGCCCTCGACTGCTATGCCACGGCCCCTGCCGATTGGCCAGCCCTGGCCGCCCGCGCTGGGTCACCCCCCTCTGCGCTGTCCTGCGCTGCGTCGGGCTGCGCTCCCAATTCACGGGCTCTCACGGCTCGTCTGGGGGAGGCGTCGGGGCTCTGCGAGGTGCGCTGCGGAGAACCCCAGGCCGCGCCTGCGAACCGGTGGGCGCCCTCAACTGCGCTGGGGGGCGCCCGCTCGAGGGCGCCGCTCGCTGCCCACCCTGCACCGCCCTCGGGGTCGTCGGAGCAGGGCTGAAGGTAGGCGTAGGCGACACGCTCGGCGTCACAGCAGCAGGCGGCGCTGCTGGAGACCTCGGCTGCGGAGCCGGCGGGGTCGCCGTGCGAGCAGGCGGACTAGGGGCCTGCGTCGGTGGAAGCGATCGCCGGGGCGCTGCGGGCAGCGCGCTAGGCTGGGGCTGGGCGGGCGGTGGGGGCGAGAGCGCCGGCGCTGGCCGCGCGGGCGCTGAGCGCGTCGGCATCGAGGAGCGATGCGGAGCGCTAGGTTCGGTCGGGCGCGGAGGGGTGGCCGCGGGCGGTGCCGGAGGCCGACCCGCCGCTGGCGGCGCCGCGCGGGTAGGCTGACCGGTCTGCCGGGAGGGTGCAGGCTGGGTAGGCTGCCACGACCCCAGGCCTCCACCGCGGCGAGGGCTAGGCTGCGCAGCCGGCGGAGGTGGGGCTGGTGCCGGGGTCTCGCGGGGTTGCCATGATCCCAGGCCACCTCCGCGGCGAGGGCGTGGCTCCGGTGCTGGCGGCTGCGCGGCGGGTGGCGGAGGTCCGGCGTGCCCCCCATCGCGCCCGCGGTGGGCGCGACCACGGCGCGGCGGGTGGTGATGGTGATGGTAGTGGTGGTGCTCGTACCAGGAGTAGCCGGGACGGTGATAGACGACCACGTGGTGCGGGACGCGCGGGGCGAGCACCCACGCGTGGTCGTGGTAGTAGTAGTAGGCGTCCTCCCGGAACACGAGCCATCGCCCGCCGTAATAGACCCGCTCGGGCGGGGGCGCGACCACGGCGACGCCGTGGCTGGGCGTGATGTAGGTCGCCGCACAGCCCCCCCCGAGAGGGAGCAGGAGCAAGAGTCCGAGGAGCAGGCGCGGGGTCTTCATGACGGCACAGGGGGCAAGCCAGAGGAGACACCAAGGGGTGGCGTCACTGACAAGAACGGGCTCATGAGGGAGGGTATTCACCCCTCCCCCAGAACGCACCCCCTCATCCTGCGGGTCGGTCGTCCCCGCGCGCTAGAAGCGCAGCTCGAGGTTTGTGCCGAGCAGAAGGAAGTTCTGGTTGTAGACGCCAGCGGAGTTGGGCTGCTTGGTGGGCAGGGCCCGCGCGGTACCCGTGGGGTTGCCGGTGGTGTCGCGCTCGACGAAGTAGATGTTCGTCGCAGTGACCATCAGCGCGAGCTGGCGAACCACCTCAATGCGGACTCCGAGCGAGGCGCTGATCTTGGGGGCGTCGATCAGTGCCGGCTCCAAGGTGCTGCTCGGGATGGCCGAGCCATCGTATCCGAGGCCAGCGAGGAGCTCGAAGCGCGGGTTGAACCAATACGAGACACCCGCTCGGATACCAAAGGCGTCATGCCAATCGCGGGGGATGTTGGTGATGATCGCGGGTGTGTCGCCGGTGACGGACGAGCCGTCCGCGTTGAAGCGGCAGTAATCGTAGACGTCTCGATCACCAAGGAGCTCAGAGTTCACGACGCACTGTGACTCGAAGTTGCCCCAGCGGGTGTAGTCGCCGAAGAGGCGCAACTCGAAGTCTGCGCTAGGCCGGAAGCGGAAGCCGAGGCGAAAGATGTCCGGCATCTGCTGGGTCGTATAAGCGGGATCTATGCCTGGTTCACCATTGCCCAGCGTCTGTGCCAGCTCACCTTCGAGGGTCAGCTTCCCGTCGAAACCTGGCCGGCTCTGGTACGAAAAGCCGATCCACATGCGGTCTTCGATGGCCTCCCAGATCAGCCCAGCGCCCAAGCCGATGTCGGTCGACTCGCCCGTGAGCCACGCCCGACCCTCCAAGAGGGTCGGAGGGTTACCGGCCTCGATGCGGTCTTCGCCAGCGGAGATCCGCGCGCGCACCGTGTCGATCTCCGACTTGTAGTAGTTGAACGAGAGCCCAAGCGAGAGGCGAAGGGGCTCGATCGTGTAGGCGAGGCCAGCGCTGATCGCCATCGTGCGGATCACGCCGTCGATGGTGAACCATCGCTGCGGACCATCGGCTGAGCCGGGGAAGCGCTCGTCGCCCTCCTGCTCATCCCACACCGCCTGGCCACCGAAGGGGAAGTAGAGGCCGAGCCCAATGCCCAAGGGGATGTTCAGGTCCCGCTTGAAGTTGTAGCTCAAGCCGATCATGGGAGAGAAGAGGAAGTTCGAGAGAGTCGCCTCACCGCTGTTGACGGCGACAGCCGCGGCCTGGCGGTCCGCGTCGCCGCCCTGGTTCGGGCTCACCGAGGACACCGGACGACGGTACGAGGCCGAGCGGTAGACAAAATTGGTGTCCAGTGTGAGCTGAAAGCCCTCGCCCAGCGCCAACCCAGCGGGGTTGTAGTAGATCGCTGTCGGGTTCCCCTCCGTCGGGTTGCCGCGCTCCCCCCCGAAACGGGCCGCAGCGAAACCTGCCGCAGAAGCGCTAGAGAATACCGACAGCGTCAACGCTGCGCACACGAGCAAGACCACGAGAGTTCGGCGATTCGAGAGCATGGATGCAACGCCTCCGGCAACTAAGCAGCGAATGAGCCCGACGCGGAGCGCGCGCCGAGACGACGATGAGACAATCCTCAAACCCGTCGATACCCCGTATTCTCCGCTCCTGTCACGTAGTTCGCATGACACAGGGTGTCATGCGACGCGCTTGAGCCGGTGAACGCTCCTAGGGTAGGGTGATCAACTGGCCGCTATGCTCTGGGACGCGCATGCGCGACGCGTCCACTCACCCTGAACCACTCCCTCGTAGGAAGCACCGCACCATGAACGCCGCACCCATTTACCGCTTGCTCCTGGGTCTCTCCCTCTTGCTCGTCCACGGCGCTTGCGCAGACCCTGACCCCGAGGGCCGTTACGAGGGCTTCATCGAGGAGCGGGGCGACGTCGCCGAGCCCGAGGAAGACACCACCCCGACCGACACCGAGGGGGACACCACCACGCCACCAAGGTGCGCCGGGGAGAATTGGGGCGCTGCGCTCGGCGAAGGCGCGCCCTTCTTCATGTCCTTGCGCAACCCCCTCGACCCCTCGCTGCTCCTCTACTTCAACGTCTCCTTCACCCCCCAGAGTGGTGACGAGTACCAGGTGACCTTCCAGCCCCTGAAGACCGACGTGCCCGCCGGAGGCAGCGACCCCCGCCCTGACCCGCGGACGCCCGCAGGAGATCCGACCATCGGCTCCGGCACGCTCCAAGAGGACGGCTACATGGAGCTCACCCTGAACGACATCTCCGTCTCGGGCGAAGCCAACCCGCTCACGGGTGCCAACATCACCGCCAACCTGACCATGGGCATCTGCATCTACGAGATCGACGCCTTCTGCGGTCGCGTCATCGACGGCGTCGCCATCGCCTCCGTCACCGTTCCCCTCCGCAACCAGCGTTTCGGGGCCATCCGAACCGCAGACGCCGCAGGTGCGACCCCCATGTCCGAGTGCCCTCCAGCGCAGTAGCGCGGAGCGGCGAGGGACAAGGGCCCACGCTGTGCCCTCGCCCGCAGCCTGGCGACCGCTGTGCGCAGCGCCGGTGCACCGCTACGCGGAACCCGAATCCTACTTTCTTGCGTTGGTTGGGCTTTGTCGCTAGCCCTAGACCCATGCTGACCCCGCGCTCGTATCGTGCTCGGGGCAATTTCGTCGCTCCCTTGTCACGGAAGGTGCCATGACCGCTCGCCTCTTGTTCCGCCTCACTTTGGCCGCATCCCTCTCCCTCTTCGCCATCGCCTGCGGAAGTGATGACGGCGACAGCACGCCGACGCCAACCCCAGACGTGACGCAGGACACCACCCCGGGCGAGGACACCACCCCGGGCGAGGACACCACCCCGGGCGAGGACACCACCCCGGGTGAGGACACCACCCCGGGCGAGGACACCACCCCGGGCGAGGACACCGTCGACCCGCCGCCCACGACCGACCTCTGCACCGGCGAAGACGACAAGGCCATCATCAACGACCCCGAGATCGACGTGACGGCTCGCGCCACGAGCTGTGGCCTCAGCAGCTTCGGCGAGGAAGACCCCGTCGAGCAGCGCAACTTCGCGCTCTCCTGCGTCGCCGATGACACCGGCCTCTCCCTGGAGTGCTCGGGCTGCTACGCGGACATCATCCTCTGCACCATCAACAACTGCGCCGGTGTCTGCCTCGCTGACCCCAGCTCCGAGGCCTGCGTGTCGTGCCGCAACGAGAACTGCGCCGAGGACTTCGCCCTCTGCACCGGCGACACCTCACCCTGACGCGCCCAGCGGAAGGGCCGAGGCCACCCATCAGCGAGGGCTCCGCGACGTGAAGCGCGGGGCCCTCGCCCATTTTTGTCACCCTCCCGTGACGCTGGACCTCCGCACCGCTTCATGCTCTTGAAGCCTGAGGACGCGCTCTGCTGCACCCTCAGGATGAAGCCCTACCGCCTCGGCCCCACGCACACCTTCCCCTCGCCAGAGCTGGCAGACCGTCAAGGCCTGCTCGCCATCGGGGGAGATCTCTCGCCCCAGCGGCTGCTCGCGGCCTACCGGGAGGGCATCTTCCCCTGGCCACCCAGCTTCCCCGGCGTCCCTGAGGACCTCGACCCCCTCCTCTGGTACTGCCCAGACCCGCGCGCCGTGTTGCCCCTCCCCCCGCGGACCCTCTCCCGCACCGTGCGACGCGCGCTCAAAAACCACCCCTGGACGCTCGCCTTCGACCGCGACCCAGAGCACATCCTCCGAGCATGCGCCCTCACGCCCCGCAGCCACGGCAGCGGGACCTGGCTCCAGGAACGCATGATCCGCGCCTTCCTCGCCCTCTACGAGCTAGGCTACATGCACACCCTCGGCGCCTACGACGCGCAAGGCCACCTCGTGGCAGGCCTCTACGGCGTCAGCATCGGCAAGATGTTCGCCGCAGAGTCCATGTTCACGTGGGAGAACAACGCCTCCAAGGTCGTGCTCGCCTCCCTGCTCGCCACCCTGAGCGCACGAGATTTTCACTTCGTCGACGTCCAGGTGCCCTCCGATCATCTCTTCAGCTACGGACTGGAGTGCTGGCCCCGCAAGCACTACCTCCGCATGCTGCGACGCGCCATCGAAGACGAGACCACGCCTAGCTCCTGGCGTGACCAGACCGTCCTGTCCCAGTGGCAGGATGCCTAGCGCCGCGCGACCAGCCCGAACGCCCCCTTAGACACCAAAGACCTGAGAGAACGCCGCTGAGAGCAGCCCCAAGGGAAGCAGAACGAAGACGGCGACCAAGGCCCAGAGCACAAAGGACACAAGCGCGATCACCAGCGCACGAATCCAGCCAATCTCATAGCTGAGACGCAACGCGAAGAGAGCCGCGATCGGATAGACCAGCGCCAGCAAGAAGAGCCCCGGCGCCAGCAAGATCGCCTGCACCACAGCCAGCGCGAGCGCAGTCACAAACGCGCGACCATACGTGTTCCGTCGCTTCGCAGCTCCTCCGGCCAGTCCAACAGACACCATCAAGAGCACGCCTTGGAAGGCGAGGGAGATCAACACGGAGAGCAGAGTCGTCATCCTAGCACCCTAGCGAGAAGAGAGAGCAAGGGGGTGCCCGGAGGGTGGGCACGCTCCACCCACAACGCAAGGAACCTGCGCTTGCGGACGCCTCGGCTCGCAACCCAAGATCCCCCTCAGCCAGAAAATTGGCGCGCGCGACGATTTTTCGGAACCGCCAGGCGCCGTGGTCCGAAGTGCATTGCAGGTCCATACCCGACCTGCATCGCCCACCACCTCGGATCCGGAGCTTCGTCATGCGCCACAGAGCCTTCACCCTCCCCACACACCCCGCCCCACGACGCCACTTCGTGCCCGCCATCCCCCTCGCTTGGATCGCGCTCTACCTCATGGCCTGCCAAGGCCAGATCTCTGGAGGACTCGCGACGAGCGACCCGCCGCACACCTCCGGAGACCACCCTGAGGCAACCGCCCCAGACGATGTCCAGCCCGAGCCTGAACCCGAGCCTGAACCCGAGCCCGAGCCCGAGCCCGAGCCTGAACCCGAGCCTGAGCCTGAGCCTGAGCCTGAGCCTGAGGAGGTACCCTGCCCCGAGGCGCTCGCGCCGGAACTCTGCGCGTTTTGGCGCGCCTGCGAAGGTGGCGAGGACGTGCCCCTCCCTCCCCTCTGCGCCGACCAGGCCGGTGTCTGCCGAGACAGCCGCTTCTCCTGCGAAGAGGTCGCGACGGGTCGATGTGGGCCCGACCGATGGTGGGCGCAGCCCGCTGACCGGTGGACGGGCGGCGCGCCGGATCCCTGGTGCGATGGCGTCGACAACGCCTGCAGCGGGGAGACGGACCCGCACTGCTGCGGAGAGAACGGCGTCGTGGAGCGCCTGCGCCGCTTCGGCATGGGAGAGTCATGCGGACCGGCGGTTGGACACCTGCTCTTGCGCGCCGGCGTCGAGGGTGACGCGTGGTGGGCGTGGGTAGCCGTCTTGGTTCCAGGCGGCCCGGACATGCGTATGGAGGCCCACTTGGAGGGCTGGACGGGGCAGCTCGACGATCTCGTGCCAGCGCGGCGTGTCCGCTACGACGCGCCCATCGCGACCCTCTCGCTTCCGGAAGGGACCATCGACGAGGTGTGGGTGCTCCTCGCGAGCACAGAGGTGGTCCGCCTCGCGTGGCGTCACACGGACGCGACGGCGCCCGACACGCCGCGCTGGGAGGAGCGAGGGCGCTGGTGGCTCGGCGCTTGGCTCGCAGATCACGTGGACAACACCTTCCTCCGCTACCGATCGAGAGACGATCGGCTGCGTCTCCCCGGCCTGGTTCGTTATGACGGCAGCGCCACGCTCCCACCCTTCGAGGACGAGGAAGACCCGGACCGGCTGGACTGGCGGGTGATGCGCGCTTGGGGGCTCCAGTGGATGACAGTGCTGGCGGAGGGCGCGTCCCGCTCCGTCTTGATGGGCGACGATGGCATGGCGTGGCGCTTCGTGCTGGACGGAGACCACCTCAGGGGGACCTCCTACTGGGCTGACGAGAGCGCTTACGGGGACGCATGGGAGGGGTCCTTCGCATGGTCCAGCGGCGCGGACGGACAGATCTTGGTCTGCGCTGCCCAGCCCCGCTGGGGAGAAGACGATGAAGCCGAGACCGAGTTCCTCTGCCATCACCTGACCACTTCGGGCCAGGAGGGGCACCAGGGGCTCCTGGCCCCGCATCGCGCGACCGTCCGTGGGATGATTCGCACCCACATGCTCGCGCCGATCGCGTGGACGTCCGACGCGGTCGCCTTCGATGTGGTCCGCCAGGGCCACCCGATCCGCACCCGGTGGACGTGGCGCCCCCGGGAGCGGAGCTCCTTTGAGGAAACGGAGACCTTAGGCGTCGTCGCCACGTCGATGGTCGAGGGGGAGGACGCCGCTGGTCAAGCCTGGAGGTGGGTCGCGGAGTCCGGTGAACGCGGCTTCCTGACGGCCTTCCATCGGCGCGGGGGAGCGTGGGGCGCTTGGGTGAGGCGCGCACCGACATCGTGGATCGAGGTCGCTGGGTGGACGCGGGGAGAGCCACGCTCGATGCTATGGCTCTACCTCACCCAGGATCTCCGCTGCCGGAGTCCGCTGCCGCGCCTGGCCTGGATCCCACTCTCGGCTGACGGTGTCCCCTGGTGCCAAGCGCCTCTCCCCTAGCGCCTCTCAGGGGGAGGCCACAAGGCCAGCGTCGTCAAGGTGTGGACTCCAGCCACCGGAGCAGGCTGGTCCAAGCGCCGCGGGCGCTGTTCCAGCGCTCCGCTTGGACCATCTCCGCCGATCCCCACACGACACCGCGACCGCAATCCAGCTCGACCGCGTAAGCGCCGACGTCAGATCCTACCTGAACGATGGGTCGCCCTGCTCCGCTCCACTGACGCTGGAGCCTTGTCCCGACGCCGAAGGGGAGCTCCTCAGGGACGAGGTCACGCACGGAGGGGTGGGACTCCACGCGGGTCACCGGACCGCGTGAGCGCCCGCTGCAGTCGAACACGATTCCGAGCACGCCGAGGCCCGTGTTGAGGATGACGCAGTCCGCGGCGAGGTTGCCCGCGCCGTAGAAGAAGAAGCTGCCCCCCGCGCTGACCCAGGCCCGCAGCTCAGGGGCGGAGAGCGAGACGTCCACCGTCCCGCCGACGAGCAGGTCCGCGCGTGCCAAGTCATCGGTGTTGATGTTCGCGAGCCGCTGCACAGCAAAACCACGGCGCTCCAGCTCCGCCACGAGGGGCTGTCCCACAGACTGTGTCACCACGGCGCGAGTCCGTCGCACCGACCGGCAGTCGAGCGTCTCTACGCAGGAGACCTCAGCGGGGCTGCGTGCGCCCTCACAGGGGCCCCAGCGCCCCTGGGCGGTGCAGGTGCGGGTGCCGTAGTTGCACGGACCCAGGGCGCTGCTTGGCTCGGAACCCTCGTAGCAGCCGAGCGAACGGCCAGGCTGGCACTCGCGGACCGTCGCATCGGAGACGCACATGCCGTCGCGACACCCCTGGGCATCGCAGGTCTGGAGCACGCGCTCTCGGAGCCCTCGGTCATCGCAGGCGATCACCTCATTGGCCGCGCTGCAGGTGACGCTCGACGGCGTGCAGGTCTGGCGCACACAAGCGCCCTCTTGGCACGACTGTCCGCCTGGGCACCGTTCCGTGGTGCGCTCTTGACCGTCGGCGGAGCAGCGAGCGACTTGCGAAGGGCCGAAGCAGGCCACGCTGTCGGGAGCGCAGAGGGCGTCTGCGCAGCTCGCCTGCGAGCCTCTCTGAATGCAGACCCCGGTCGCGCTGCAGTCCTCTTCGAAGGCGATGTTGCCGCTGGGATCGCAGATCACCAGGCGCTCACCGACGCATCGCACGCTCGCTGGCGTGCAGGCTGTGGCGGGGGCGGCTTCGCATGCGCTGGCGCGGCACCTCTCCCCTGCACCGCAGTCGCGGTCGTCTCGACAAGCGGCCGGGAGACACACCAAGCGCGCGCCGTCGCAGGCCGTACCGGCCTCGCACTCGTTGCTGGAGCTGCAGGTCGTTCGGCAGACGTTGTCCACACAGTCGAGGCCGCGCGCACAGCGCTGGCTGCTCCCGCAGCTCTCGCCGCGCGCCGCGCCCTCGGTAGGTTGGACGGGCCCTGGGGTGCTGGGATCACCTGCGTCACTGCCACACGCGGCCACCACGGCGAACCCGGCGGCCATGACGCCCACGTGGAGCAGAGAGAGTGAGATTCGTCGCATGCGCATCGGGGACTCCGTGGGAGGGGTGCGGCCCCAGCATTGATGCCAGGGTCTCCCACAGGCCGCAAGGGTCGGGGTTGGCGCGGTGGGGTGTTCGGGCCATGCGGCGGGACACCCAGAGCCCGACCTCGCGAGCACCTCGGGCCTGCCCGCTTGGATCGCTGTTCGTCGCTCCGACGCCGTGCTACGACGGCCTCACCTGCGACCCGGCGCCGTCGGTCGCCCTCGCGCCCTCGCGCCCTCGCGCCCTCTCGCCCTCGCGCCCTCTCGCTCAGCGCTTCCTCCGTGACCGGCACCTTCTTCACCATCGTGCTCCTCGCCGCTGTCGCGCTCATGGTCCTCCAGGAGCGGTGGTTTGCCCGCCGGCCTCTGGCGCGGCTCCCCTATCGCGTCGCAACGAAGCGAGAGGATCTCGAGGTGGGGCCGCTCGCAGAGCTGCTTCGCGATGGGCTGGGGCCGCGCACGCGGGTGAGAGCCCTCGAGCTTTATGTTGGCGAAGGCCGGGTTTGTGGACGCATCTGCCTGGAGGTGGACGGCCGGGCGCTGCCCGACCCCGACACCTACCGAGCGCTCCTGATGACGCTCGCGTACCGCCTCCAGGCCCAGGCCTTCGCAGCGGAGCTCACCCTCGCTGGTGCGCCCTCTGGCCCCTTGTGCTGGGCGCTCTACGCGGCCGATGGTCAGGGGTGGCGCCATGAAGCCAGCGCCCTCCCGTGGACGTCGCTCACCTTCCCGAGCACCTCGCTGCGTCCTGCGCCTGCAGGATGACGCGCTTGCCTTCAGAGAGCCAAGGCGTGCCAGCGCGAAGCGTGCGCTCCCCCTCGCTGCCCTGCTGGCCACGATGACCGACCCACCGGCCCCGACTCCCCCGGCCCTGGGTCTACTTCCCGCCGGTGGCCCGCTCGATGACGGTGAGGCGGGCGCGCGCGCGCATGACACGCGCGCGCTCTTCGTCGGCCATCTCTGGGGTCACGTCTCCGGTCGAGCCGAGCTTCTTCTCGGCGTCGGCCAGCGCGGCCCGGGCGCGGGCGGCGTCCAGCTCGTCTGCACCCTCGCAGGTGCGCACGAGGAGTGTGACGCGGTTGTTCATGATCTCGGCGAAGCCGGTCGACACGGCGAAGAGACGGGGGCGATCGCTGTCCACGATTCGGACGAGCCCGGGCTCCAGCATGGTGACGAGAGCGCGGTGGTCGGGGAGGATGCCGAGCTCCCCCTTGTACCCTGGGACGGAGACCTCCGACGCCGCCCCGGAGAAGACGGCGCGGCTGAGGGTGACGATTTCGACTTGCAGCTTGTCGGCCATGGTGTGCGCTTTCCTGGAGGGGGTGCGTGCGCCCTGCGGGGGGCGGGGCGCCGACGCGCGTTACTGCGCGAGCTTCTTGCCCTTCTCGATGGCCTCTTCGAGAGACCCGACCATGTAGAAGGCCTGCTCGGGGAGGTAGTCGACTTCGCCGTCCACCAGGGCCTTGAAGCCGGCGATGGTGTCCTTCAGCTCCACGTACTTACCGTCCGCGCCGGTGAAGACCTTGGCGACGAAGAAGGGCTGGGACAGGAAGCGTTGGATCTTCCGGGCGCGCTCCACGGTCAGCTTGTCGTCATCGCTCAGCTCGTCCATGCCGAGAATGGCGATGATGTCTTGCAGCTCCTTATAGCGCTGCAGCACGGCCTGGACCCGACGCGCGACGGTGTAGTGTTCGTCACCGACGACGTTGGGGTCGAGCACGCGGCTGGTGGAGTCGAGGGGGTCCACGGCGGGGTAGATGCCGAGCGCGGCGATCTCGCGGCTGAGCACGGTGGTGGCGTCCAAGTGTGCGAAGGTGGTCGCCGGGGCGGGGTCGGTGAGGTCGTCCGCGGGGACGTACACGGCCTGCACCGAGGTGATGGACCCTCGATTTGTCGTGGTGATTCGCTCTTGCAGCGCGCCCATCTCGGTGGCGAGGGTCGGCTGGTATCCCACGGCGGAGGGGATCCGGCCGAGGAGTGCGGACACCTCGGACCCTGCCTGGGTGAATCGGAAGATGTTGTCGACGAAGAGGAGCACGTCCTGATTCATCTCGTCGCGGAAGTGCTCTGCGACGGTGAGCGCGGAGAGGGCCACGCGGGCGCGCGCCCCGGGGGGCTCGTTCATCTGGCCGAAGATCAGCGCCACCTTGGAATTTTCCCAGTCACCGTTGGGCGAGAGGATGCCACCCTCGAGCATCTCGTAGAAGAGGTCGTTCCCTTCGCGGGTCCGCTCGCCGACGCCCGCGAACACGGAGAAGCCACCGTGCTTCATGGCGACGTTGTTGATGAGCTCCTGGATGAGCACGGTCTTGCCGACGCCAGCGCCGCCGAAGAGGCCGACCTTTCCGCCGCGGGTGTAAGGGGCGAGGAGGTCCACGACCTTGATGCCGGTCTCAAAGATCTCGGCCTTCGTGGAGAGCTCGTCGAACCTGGGCGGCTCGCGGTGGATGGGGAGCGCCTTCTTGGCTTCGTGCGCCAGGACCTCGACGACGTCGGCCTTCGGGATCTCGATCGTCTTGCCGCCGCCGTGGCCGATCTGCTTGACGGAGTACACGTCGCTCTCCGCGGCGCCCTCGTCGACCATGCCGCGCACGGTAGAGCCGTCCTTGAGCTTGAAGATGCGGACGTCGTCGACAGGGTTGCCGACCACGTTGAGGATCCGACCTAGCACCTCACGGCCGACCGGCATCGCGATGGGCGCGCCGAGGTCTCGGACCTTCATGCCACGCACGAGGCCATCCGTGGAGTCCATGGAGATCGTGCGCACCACGTTCTCCCCCAGGTGTAGGGAGACCTCGAGGGTGAGGTTCCACGCGCGGTTGTCGATCGCGGGGTTCGTGACGACGAGCGCGTTGAGGATGTCCGGCAGCGGGCCGTCGCGGAAGGCGACGTCGACGACGGGTCCGATCACCTGGGTGATGACGCCGAAGTGCTCGTTGCGGGGGGCCGCGCCGGGGGCCGGGGCGGCGGACTTGGGGGTGGGGAGGGTCGGGGTGGTGGTCATCTGGGGCTCCTTAAGAAGGGTTCACGCCGGGAGGTCCTAGGAGGGGAGAAGGTCAGCCCTTGAGGGCCTCAGCACCGGACGTGATCTCCATCAACTCCGTCGTGATGATCGCCTGGCGGGCGCGGTTCATCTGCAGGGTCAACTTGTCGAGAATATCGCTCGCGTTGCGCGAGGCATTGTCCATGGCGGTCATGCGCGCCCCCATCTCGGAGGCGAGCGACTCGAGGAGCGCGCGGTAGAACTGGCTCTCCAAGTAGCGCGGCAGGAGCTCGTCCAGCAGCTCTTGGACCGGGGGCTCGAAGAGGATGTCGGCCTGCTGGCTGTAGCGCTCCCGGTCCTCATCGCCCATCAGCCCCTCGGCGCTGAGCGGGAGGAAGGTCTCCACCCGCACGACCTGGGTGAGCGCAGACTGGAACTCGTTGTACACGAGGTGGATCTGGTCGAACTCTCCCGACTCGAAGAGGTCTACGAGGCGCCGAACCGTCGCCTGCACGGACTCCGGGGAGTGGTCGGGGAGCAGCTCATCCATCGGGAGATAGGAGGGCACATCGCGCCGCTGGAAGTGTCCGCGCGCCTTGCGCCCGATGGGCGCCAGCTCAACACCGGTGCTCACCTTCGCGAGCTCGACGCGCTCACGCTCCGTGCGCTTGATGATCGAGGAATTGAACCCGCCACAGAGGCCTCGGTCCGAGCTGATCGGGATGAGGAGCACGCGGCCTGGCTCAGTGTTCTGACGAAAGAGGGGGTGCGTTCCTTCGTCCAACGAGCTCGCCATGGCGGCGAGCATCTCACGCATCTTGCGCGCGTAGGGCCGCGACGCGACCACGGCGTCCTGCGCACGGCGCAGCTTCGCGGCGGCCACGAGCTTCATGGCGCGCGTGATCTTCTGCGTGTTCTTGACCGAACGAATTCGGTTCCGGATTTCCTTTAAGCTCGGCATGTGGGTTCCCTAGGGGCGACCGCCGGAGGCGTGTCCGAAGCTACGGGGGAGCAGATCAAGCGCTGAACTCTTTGGCCCACGCTTCCAGCGCCTCTTTGATGAGGGGCTCCGACTTGTCGTTCACGGCCTTCTCGGCACGCAGAACCTCCAGCGCCTTGGGGAATCGCGCCTCACAGAACTCGTAGAGGCCCTCTTCGTAGCGGCGCAGCGCCGAGACGGCGAGGTCGTCTACGTAGCCCTTGGTGCCTGCGTAGATGATGAGGACCTGCCGCTCCACGGGGAGGGGCTTGTACTGCGCTTGCTTGAGCAGCTCCGTCATGCGCTCACCCTTGGCGAGCTGCCGCTGGGTCGCCTTGTCCAGATCGGATGCGAACTGAGCGAAGGCTGCCATGGCGCGGTACTGCGCCAGGTCCAGACGCAGCGTACCCGCGACCTGCTTCATCGCCTTGATCTGCGCAGCGCCGCCGACGCGGCTGACCGAGATACCCACGTTGATGGCGGGCCGCACGCCCGCGTAGAAGAGATCGGACTCCAGGAAGATCTGACCGTCGGTGATCGAGATCACGTTCGTCGGGATGTACGCCGAGACGTCACCGGCCTGCGTCTCGATGATCGGCAGCGCGGTCAGCGACCCAGCCCCGAGGTCATCGTTCATCTTCGCGGCCCGCTCCAGGAGTCGGCTGTGGATGTAGAACACATCCCCCGGGTAGGCCTCACGGCCGGGAGGACGGCGCAGCAGCAGCGAGAGCTGCCGGTAGGCGACGGCCTGCTTCGAGAGGTCATCATAGATGATCAGCGCGTGACGGCCGTTGTCCCGGAAGTACTCGCCCATCGCGACGCCTGCGTAGGGCGCGAGGAACTGGAGGGGTGCAGACTCCGTCGCGGGCGCAGACACGACGGTGGTGTACTCCATCGCCCCGTGCTCGCGGAGCTTCTCCACGAGCTGAGCCACGGTCGACTGCTTCTGGCCGATGGCCACGTAGATGCAGTAGACCGGGTTGTCCTTGGTGTTCTCGTTCTTCTGGTTGATGATCGTGTCCACCGCCACCGCCGTCTTGCCGGTCTGACGGTCGCCGATGATGAGCTCGCGCTGGCCGCGGCCGATGGGCACGAGGGCGTCGATCGCCTTGAGGCCTGTCTGGAGGGGCTCATGCACGGACTTCCGTGCGATGATACCGGGCGCCTTGACCTCGACCCGCCGCGTGTAAGGGCTGTCGATCGGCCCATGGCCATCGAGGGGCTGGCCGAGGGCGTTCACGACACGGCCCACGAGCGCCGGGCCCACCGGCACCTCCACGATGCGATTCGTGCGGCGCACGGTGTCGCCTTCGCGGACCAAGGACGCCGAACCGAGCAGCGCCGCGCCGACGTTGTCCTCCTCCAAGTTCAGGACCATGCCGTAGACATCGCCCGGGAACTGGAGCAGCTCTCCCGCCATCGCGTTCTGCAGCCCGTAAATGCGCGCGATACCGTCACCGACGCTGACCACGGTCCCGGTCTCAGCGACCTCGACGCGGCTGTCGTAGTTCTCGATATGCTTGCGGATGATCTTGCTGATCTCTTCGACGTTGATGTCCATGGTCTCCTCGTGCTCGGCGCCCGCGCGGGCGCGGCATTGGGGAAAGAGGGGTCACACTTTGGAAAGAAGGGTCTCACGCAGGCGGTCAAGCTGAGCGTTCAGCGTAGCGTCGTAGAGCTGGCCGCCCATGCGCAGGCGCACACCACCGAGGATGGCGGTGTCGATCTCCTGGCGAATGCGGACCTTGATCCCGTCCTGGCTCAAGGCGGTCTCGAGCTGCCGCAAGCGGACCGCGTCGATGGCGACCGGGGCCTCCACCACCGCGCTCACCACGCCGAGCTTCGCGTCCGCCAGCGAGCGGTACGCGGCCGCCAGGGCCGGAACGATGCGCAGGCGATCGCGCTCCGCGAGGAGCAGCAGGGTGTGCAGGCTGGTCTTCGAGAGGCGCAACAACGTCGCCAACTCCCGGACCACGGCTTGCAGCTCCGATGAGGTGATCGTGGGCACCGCGAAGGCCGCGCTCAGCTCCCGCGACTGGCCCAACACCTGCGCCACGCGCTCAAGCTCACGCCCGATCTGGTCGACCTGATTCTGCTCGCTGGCGACTTCGAGCAACGCCCTGGCGTAGCGTGTCGCGACTGCCTGTACCGACATAGCTAGCTCCTAGTGGGCAGCGAGACGACCCGTCTCAGCTACCGTCCGCAAACGCTCCTCGACCAGCTTCCGATGCGCGTCCGGCGTCATGCGGCGCTCGACCTCGGCCTGCGCCTCAGCCAACGCGGACTGCACGATCTCTCGCACCAGCGCGGTCCGCGCGGCCCGCGCCTCCTGGTCTACCTGACGCAGCGTATCCTCGCGCAGGCGAGCGGCGGAGGCCTCTGCGTCCCGGATGATGCGGTCACGCTCCAGCTCACCGATCTCGCGGAACTCCCGCAGAATCTGCTCACGTTCCTGCTCGAACTGGTCAAGCTTGGCCTTGTACATCGCGAACTGCTGCTCCGCCGCCTCCCGCAGCTTGGTCGCCTCATCCATCTCCGCCAAGAGGCGGCTTCGACGCTCACGAAAGAACTTCGTGAAGCCCTTGGCAAAGAGGAGGTAGAGCAGCGCCGCGTACACCGCAAAATTCACCAGCGAAGCGAGAATCTCACCGCCGCCAATGGTGGGAGCGCCCTCTCCAGGACCCGCCCAGGCGGCGGGAGCAGCCCACATCAGGGCAGCCACTGTCAGGACACCTATCCCTCGCATGCTCTGCACCACGGCACCCCCCTCAGACCTTGCCGAGCAGACGCTCGACCAGCGTGGACGAAATCCCCTGGACCTCCCGCTGAACACCAGCGCGGGCAGCCGCAATGTCACCTTCCAGCTTCGCGCGACCCTCGGACGACAGGCGCTCCGCCTCCGCGCGCGCCTCCGCCAGGAGGCCCTCCTGGCGCTGCGCCGCCTCCGACCGCAGCCCCTCGCGTATCCGCGAGGCCTCCGCGCGCGCCTCCGCCAGCTTGACCTCGTAACGGGTCAGGGTCGACTCCGCCTGCTGCGTCATCTCCGCAGCAGCGTTCTTCGTCCCCTCCGTCAAGCGGCCGCGCTCCTCCACGATCTCCTGATAGGGCGCCAAAAGGATACGCCAGACCAAGAAAAAGAGCACCAGGAACGCGGGCCACGTCACGAAGAAGGTCGAATCGAAGGCGATCCCGCCCATCGCGACCAGCTCTCCCAACCACTCGGCTTGCACTACCATCGCACCCTCACCCAGGTTCAAGGGCCGGCCAGATCGGCAACGCGATCCGCCTCCGCTCGCAGCCTCGCTCTTTCTCGCGCTATTTCCTAGACTTAGGAAACACAAGCGCAGCGCCGCCGCGGGCGCCGCATCGCCTATCACGTCGGCCGCGCCAGTGTCAAGCCGTCACCCGAAGGCACAAGCCCTCGTTCAAGCCCCGTCGTTACCCCGACGCCACCGGCCCGCCTCGTCGCGCGAAGCGCGTCCCTCCTCCCCCAATTTCTCCAAATGCGCAAGCGTGGAAAGCGCAGCCAGAGGCCAAAAACGTGGCGCCAGCTCAGCATAGGCTTGCCGCGTCACCGCGTCGATCGGCTGCCCCTCCTGCGTCAACGCACGCAGGACAAGCGCCTCGCGCCCCAGCCGGTGCGCGATCAGGCGCTCCACGTGCGCATGAGCCTCTGCGATCGTCTGCCCATGCGCAGGATGCACGCGCGCTGGCATCGCCTCAAGGCACCCCTCCAGGGTCCGCAAGTACGCACCCATCGACGCGTCCGGCGGCGCGATCACCACGGTCCCCAGACCCGTCACGACGTCCCCCATCAGCCAGCCACCCAGGGGCGTCTCCACAACCCAGTGGTCCGACGCGTGGCCCGGCGTCCACCGCACGCGGAGCTCGCCCAGCCGACCCGACGCGTCCGGCGTCACCCACGGGAGGCCCGGCCAGCGCTCACGTAGAGGGCTGGCCGGGTGCGCGCACACCGGCCAGCCCTCCCGCCGCGCCAAGAGCCGCACACCCCCGACGTGGTCCGGGTGGTGATGCGTCAACAAAACCCCCTGCACCGACCCCTCACTGCCCCCCACCGCGTCCAGACCCGCGCGGTAGGCCGCGAGCGCCTCCTCATCATCGGCGCCTGGGTCGACCAACCACCAGCCCCTCCCGTCCTGCACCCAGAACGCGTTCGTCCGCGTCGCCGGCGCCAAGGTCGCCGTACGCACCGGTACCCGGACGAGGTCCTCCGCCAAGCGCTCGACCTCGTCTGGCTCCGGCGCCTCGATCTCCCTGGGCCCATTCACGATCTCTCCTGCCTCCCGCTGGCCCTCATGCCGGCAACGCCTCCGCGGCGAAGGGGCCCGAGGGCAACCCCATGCGGAGGTCCGCGTCTAGAGGCTGGACCTCCCGCCCGTGCTCCAGGATCGCCCGCTTCCACGCCGCGAAGGTACCCCCGCCAGCGTGGGCGTCCAGGGCAGCCTCAGCCATGTCGAACCCGCCTTGCGCAAGCGCGTACTCCACCCAAGCCCAGCGCGCGCTCGTCGAGCGCACGTCGACACGCCCGCGCAGCTCCCGCTTCAGCCGGGTCAGCACGCCCTCCACGTAAGGAATTCCGGCGAAGGGCCTCCGGTCCAGCGGCGTATTCCGCTTCGCCACGAAGGGCGCGATCCCCAGAGCCACAGGCGTGATCGTCGCGATCTCACGCGAAAAGCGCACCAGCTCGTCGATGTCCGCGCTCTCCTCCCCAGGCACCCCGACCATCATATAGAGCTTCAGGTAGCGCATGCCATAACGCGACGCATACCCCGCCGCGCTCAGCAGATGCTCCTCGCGAATCACCTTCTGCAACGCGACCCGCAGACGCTCGCTCGCACCATCCGAGGCTACCGTGAGCGTCTTGTACCCGCCTTCGCGGAGCAGGGCCATCAGCTCGTCGCTGAGCCGGTCCGCCCGCAGGCTGGACAACCCAATCTCTCGACCGGAGCGCACGATGCGCTCCACGATCGGGACCAGCTTGGGGTGGTCGCTGACCGCCGCACCGACCAACCCCACCCGACGCGCGCCCTCGGGGATGCTCTCGAAGATCGCGTCCGGGTCCGCCAAGCGCATCCCGCCGTTCGTGCTCCGCCGCATGACGCAGAAGGTGCACTTGCGGTGGCATCCTCGCTCGGCCTCCACCAGGTGCATGTTGGACAGCTCCGTGTGCGGGGTCCGGATCTGCCCAACCGCGGGCAGACGCAGGTTGTCCACCGCTACCACCGGCAACAGCCGCTCCCCGTGCACGGCCGGCACGTAGAGACCAGGGACCCCGGCCAAGCGATCCAGCAGCGCGTCGCGGGAGAGCCCCTCCTGGACCCAGTCCAAGAGGACATGGATCACCTCCTCCCCCTCGCCCATCACCACGACGTCGGCAAAGGGTGCCGCTGGCAGGGGGTTGGAGAAGGTGATGGGCCCGCCCAGCACCACCAGAGGGTCATCCGCGCGGCGATCCCGTGCCCGAGGAGCCAACCCCGCCAAGGCCAGGCACTCGATCAGGCCGCCGATCTCCAGCTCGTAGGCCAACGAGAACGCGATCACCTGAGCGTGCGAAACAGGTTGCTGGGTCTCCAAGGTCAACAAGGGGAGCCTGGAGCGGCGCCACCCCTCGATGTCGTCCGGCAGAAAAGCGCGCTCTGCGACTGCGTCCGGACGCCCATTGATCTCCCGGTACAGGAGCTGGAAGCCCAAGCTGCTCATCCCTGCGCGGTAAGGGCTCGGGTAGGTCAGCGAGACCCGGAGCGGGGCCTCCTTGACGATCGTGCCCTCCTCAGCCTCCAGGAGCGCGCGCAGGTGTCCCCGAATCACATGGGGCGCGGCCATCAGAGCGCCCCAACCAGGCCGCGCCTCGCAGCGCAACCTCGCTTCGACATCCCTCTCGAACGATCCACCATCGGGCACCAAAGCGCAGGACTGTGCGGCAAGCTCGCTCCTCTCAAGACCGCCGACACTGCGGCGTCTATCGACCACCCGCGCAGGATGTGGCCTTCCGCAGGCATGCGCAAGGGAGCGCGCGCTAAGGGCGCTGCCGCTCTCGCGCCTCCTGGTCTCGCTCGAAGCGGTGGCGCAGTCGCACCTCCGCTTGGGTCATCATGTACGCTTGGTCTTCGTGCAGCACCAGCTCACAGGGCATGTCCTCGATCCACGTGATGGTACCCATCGCTTGGGGCGGGACCGTCCTCCGTGGCAGGAGGACCATCGTCGACTGCACATCATGAATGGGCTGCTCGGGCGTGACCCGATCGATGACCCGAATGCCCTCGTCCCGACCACCGTAGAGGCCCGTGATGTCGAAGACGACCGCACACCCACCGCCCGGCGTGTTCAGGAAGGTCCGTCGACCCCACGTCCGCGTCACGTCCAACGCGTAGCTGCCGTCCTCGCGACGTAGACGCAGCCGCTGGGCACCCGTGATCGTGGAGAAGGTCACCAGGTGACCGTCGTCCACTTGCACCTCCCGCCCGTGCTCGGCCTCCACCCAGACCGAGGCGCCGCTCTTGTTCATCACGTAGATCTCCGCGCTCTTGGAGAAGAGGATGCGGGTCCCGAAGGGACCACAGCCTGCCCGCCAGGGAACGACGGCCCCAAGGACAAACGCGACCGCGAGGAAGCCCACGATAAGACGGCGCCCACCATCCCCGCTGCCCGTCAACGCGCCCTCCAGCGACTCCGCGCTTGTCTCATCGACGTCAGGCATCTCCTCCCTCATCGCGCCTCCTCACCGACACGCGCCGCACGTTCCAGGAAGCTGTTGTACAAGCGCTCGACTTCACTCAATCCCTCTCGGGTAAAGCCAGGATCCGGCCGGTAGAGAGGGCCACGGCCCTGAGGAGGTCCAAGGTAGCGCTCCATGGGGATGGCCCCCAGCGCGCGGCGCGTCTGATCGGATGAAAACACATGACCGCGCACCACCAGGGGCAGCGAAGCGCAGAAGCGCAACGTGTCCGGATCACGTTCCCTCAGCCACGTGTCCAGGGCGCGCGGGCCATCGGTCGAGAGGCGCCGCATCACTTCCCAAGGCATGGGGCACGCCTCGACCTCAGCGGCCAGCAGCAGCGCTGGCCACGCGCCAATCCAACGGAGCTGCCAAGGCCGCTGGGGACGGAAGGTCCGCACGAACCAACGCGCGCTGTTGCGCTGCCCCTCAAAGAAGCGATGCCCGCTGAGTGAAGACTGAAAGCCGAGCACGCGCTCCCCGAACTCCACGCGCAGGGTGAGGGTGTCGATGGGGTCCTCGAAGAAGCTTCCCAGCGACTCCCAGGGCACCGATACGTAGAGCTCACCCAGCGGCGAGCGCTGCACCGACGCCCGCCACCGCACACGCAGACTGCGTAGCTGCTGGTCCGCGAACGCGAGCGTTACGCGCCTGCCGTCGCGGGCCTCTACCTGCGGGAGGCGCGGGTCATAGCGAAGGCGCAGCGCGTCGCCCGCCACCACCTCACCCTCCACCCACAAGCCCTCCATGCGCAGGGCCGCGTCGTCTGGGAGGAAGAGGGGCTGCACCCGGGCATCACCACGGCGATTCCGCAGCAGCAGCTCCATGTCGAGGATCCATCCCTGCTCCTCATCGGGGAGCGGCGTGGCCGACGCTGGCGTGAGCTCCAGCGACAACGCGACGAGCTGGATTCCCTCGGTCTCGACTGCGAAAGGCTCACCCTCGACAACCCGGAGCGGCCACACGAGCGCCTCGGCGGGCCCCGCAGCCCACGCCCACGCGCCCATCACCAGGCACCCACACAGCGCCCACCTTCCCATCCCCATGCAGACTCTCCCTGCGACAACCGACACGCCACCCTCTCCACCACGCCCTACGCTGCTGTGGACAAGAAAGCCATGCTTGTCGTAGCGCTACACCAGCGCACCTTGCGTGAACAGCCCTAGCTCCGACCCTCTTCCCCGCACAGCCATGACCCTACGAATCGATGACCCCGCCTGGCCTGCCGTGGCGGACGAGGCGCTCGCGGACCTCCAGACCCTCCTGCGCTTCCCGACCGTCAACCCTCCCGGCGATGAGGGACCTGCCGCAGACTGGATCGAGGCCCGCCTCCGCGAAGAAGGCATCGACGTGGAGCGCTTGGATGACGGGCCGCGCGCGAACGTGGTCGCCCGCATCCCAGGCTCGGGTAGCGGCGGCGGCCCACTCCTGCTCGCAGGCCACATCGACGTCGTCCCCGTCGAGCGCGAACACTGGGTCTGCGACCCCTTCGGCGGGGAGATCCGTGACGGCTACCTCTACGGACGAGGAGCCGTCGACATGAAGAACATGGTCGTCATGTGCATGACGGCCCTGCGCTTGGCCAAGCGCAGCGGCCGTACACCGACGCGGGACCTCGTCTTCGCTGCCGTAGCGGATGAAGAGGAGGGCTGCCAGCACGGCTCCCGCTACCTCGTCGAGAACCACCCGGAAAAGGTCCGCGCCGAGTACATGATCGGCGAGATCGGCGGCTTCTCGCAGGACATCCTCGGGAAGCGCTACTACCCCATCCAGATCGCCGAGAAGGGGACCTGCCGCATCCGGCTCACCGCGAAGGGGGATCCGGGGCACGGATCGATGCCCCACGACACCCAAGCCGTCGTGCGCCTCGCGCAGGCCCTCGACCTCCTCGGGCGCACGCCCCTGCCGGTGCACATCACCGACGCCTTCCGCGCCTTCGTCCGAGCGCTGGCCGCAGAGCAGCGTGCCCCGCTCAGCCGCGTGCTAGGGCTGCTGGAACACGCGTCCAGCGCTGGCCTCGTGGTCGACCGCCTCCTGCCGGACAAGAAGCTCGCGCGCACCCTCTCCGCCAACCTGCGCAACACCGTGACCCCGACCCTCCTGAGCGCCGGCAGCAAGATCAACCTCATCCCAGCCAGCGCGGAGGCCACCCTGGACGGCAGGCTGCTTCCCGGCCAGAGCGCCTACCAGCTCGTCCAGGAGCTGCGCGACCTGATCGGGCCAGCGATCGACATCGAGGTGATCGAGAGCCACCCCGGCCGAGAAGAGCTGGCAGACGATCCCCTCTACGCCGCCATCTGCGACAACATCCGGCGCCACGACCCCGAGGGAATCCCGCTGCCGACGCCCATCCCCGGCTTCACGGACGCTCGCTACTTCGGCAAGCTCGGCGCACGATGCTACGGCTACTCTCCCCTCCGCTTCCCCCGAGAAGACAAGGTCGTCTTCAGCGAACTCTTCCATGGCCACAACGAGCGAATCCACGTGGAGGGCTTTCAGTGGGGCCTGGGCTGCCTGTGGGACCTGGTCGCGCGATTCATCGGCTTGGGCCCTGCCCGATGATGCAGGCGAGCCCCGCGGAGCGGACACCTGCAGCCAACAGCCAACAGCCTGCCCGCGCTCAAGACTCTCCCCGTCCGCTGCGGACATAAGGGGTGAGCGCGGGTGGCAGCGGCCCGCCGGTCAGGCCGCGGATCGCCTGAGCCACGGCTCGCGGTGCCCACCCTCCTTGCTGCAGCCCTTGCACCGCCTTGCGGTCGATGGTGAGCGTCGGCGGGTCCCCTGCCACCCCAAGGGCGACCAAGAGATCCCGCGCCACCATGGGCAAGAGTGGCCACTCGAGCACCACCCGATCCCCCTCGACGACCGCCAAGGGCTCGTCCGTAGGATAAGAAAAGGCCTCCTCAGGCTCGTGGCCCAGAATGTGTACGAAGCGCGTCCACGCGGCTGGAGACACAAGGACCACCTGGCCAGCGACCTCCAACCCAGCGCGCACCATCGCACGCCGCGTCTCGTCGCTGAGGCCGGGCACCTCCATCGCTACGAGCCCGCGCTGTACGCTGGCGCTCTCCGTGGCCCGCAGCGCGTCCTCCAGCAGGACCCGCAGCAGGGCCGGCACCTCGTGACGGCTGCGAGCGAAGAGCACCCTCTCCACGAGGTTGGGGTCGGCGCCAGCCTCGAACGCCGCCTCCAAGCGCTCACGGCTGAGCCGGTAGGTCACCACGCGATCGACCAGCGGCGGACGACGCACCTCGTCGGCCACGCGACGCAAGAGGTACTCGTCGCCAACGTCGGCATCATCGCGGTAGAGCACCACGTCCCCGTTGGGCTGCATGACAAAGGGCCGCTGCGCTGCGCGTGGCCCATCCCACTCGGGGGCGTTGCGGAGCCCATCCGGCAGCACGGCGCGGCCCAGGCGCGTTACGCGGTAGACACGCCGCTCCTCGCTGGGCAGATCGGCGTCAAGACGACCCAGATCCGCCCAGCCCAGGCGGTTCGCCAGCATCAGCCAGTAGTGGACCAAGCGACGCAGCTCCGCTGGCACCTCCGCTGCCGACACCGCGGCCTCGTCTTCGCTCTGCAGAAGATCCGGCGCCTGCGCGTGGAGCTGCTCTGCCAGAGCGGCGGCGCTGTACCAGCCACCTTCAGGGGTCTGCGCCAACGCCCGACAGAGCGCGAGCCGCAGGTCTTCAGGATCGTACAAGAAGTCGCGGCGGAAGAGCTGGCCGAAGTTGTAGCGGTTGCCCTCCTCATCCCGAGCGTCACAGCGCTCGTCCCACATCTCCATGCGCTGATACGCACGCAGGAGCATCTCGGCCCGACGCACCCGCGAAGCGAGGAAGAAGACGTCTGCCGCGCCACCCTCCTCAATCGCCCGCTCGTCCCCGACCTGCAGCGCCCCCACCCCAAACGCTAGACCATAGAGAAAGCGTACTTGGTCCGCCTCATCCCAGTCATGCAGCACCGATGGGGGGTCTTGCCATACGATCTCTTCATTGACCGCGAGCCAAAAGGGGCGCGGCGGGATGCCGGAGCGTGTCAACTTCGGGCGCTTGCTCCGCGCCACCTCGACCACGGCCATGATCTCGTAGAGCAGCTCCCGTTCATCGGCCGCGAGGACGATCTGGGGCGAATCACTGGGTGCCGTCCAGCTCACGACGCCCCCTCCTTCCCGTCGAGCCACTCGGCGCTAGTCTGCCCTCGGACACCGAGACCCTCCTGCCGCAAGAGGCGGCGCAGGACCCCAAGGCGCTCTGGATCGACCAACGCACGATGCCCATCAAGCCGGCACCACACCAAAGCCCGCACCTCAGCCTTGGCCAAGAGCGCGTCCATGACCGAAGCGTCACGCACCCGAAGGAGCGCAACACCGTGATGGGCTACCGCTGGCTGTTCCGACACGCATCCACCTCGTCGTCCAACGAACAAAGCGCTCCACCCATGAGCGTGGGCCTGCGCTCGGGACCATAGGGCCTGGTGTGGAAAAACGTCAACGGCAGCGTCTCCCACACCTTGTCGAGGGTGCGGGCGAAGGCACAGCTCTGCGGCGCGAGGCCCTTGCCGCGAGCCCAACACGGCACCACCCTGCGCTCGACGCTAGCCCCTCTGGAGTCCACCGCATGGCCCGCGCACCGCACCCCCCCTCTCGCCTCGTCGCGCTCCTGCTCCCCGAGAAGAATCCCGTCACCTCGTTGCTGCTGATCGCTATGGTCGGGGTGTATGGCCTGCTCGCCCTGCGGACCGGCACCTGGATGAGCTTCGACGTCTTCGCCCTGCTCCTCAGCGGCGCGAACTTCGGCCCCTCGACCCTCGCAGGGATGGAGTTCTACAGGCTCCTGACCTACGGCGCGCTCCACGGCGGGCTGCTTCACCTCCTCTTCAACGGATACGCACTCAGCGTCTTGGGACCCATGATCGAAGAGCGCCTGGGGTCGACCCGTTTCGCGCTCGTCTTCGTCGCGGCCATCATCGGCGGAGGCCTCGCCTCCGCCTTGCTGCACTCCCCGCCTGTCCCCAGCGTCGGCGCGAGCGGCGGCATCCTCGGCCTCGTCGGCGCCGGGCTGGCGCTCCTGCATGGTCGCCAGGATGCGCCCGCACAGGCCCTCCGTACCTCCCTGCTCCAGTGGCTCTTCATCATGGCTATCTTCAGCCTCTTCGGCGCCACGGCGGGCCTGCGGATCGACAACTGGTGCCACCTGGGAGGCTTGCTCACCGGCGCCGCGGTGGCCTGGCTCGTCACCCGCATGGAGGCCACCGCCCCCAGGGCCCGCCGATGGGAGACCGGCCTCGCGGTCGGGCTGCTCGTCATCACCCTGGCAGGACCGGCGCTGCGACAGGTCTGGCTCGCGGATGTACCACTCGACCGAGGCCAGACCGAGAGCCAGCAAGAGCGCGTCAGGCAGCAGGCCTGGGCACCCTGTCGCGACGCGCTCACGACCGGCCGCTACGACCAAGCCCTGCGCCCCTGCCGCGCCTACCACAACGTCCTCTTCGGCTACCCGATAGGCCACGAGCTGATGCTCCTCGTCCACGAGGCGCAGGGCAACGCATTCCTCGCAGACCGGCACCGCGCGCTCCTCCAGGCCTACGGTGTCGCGCCACCTCCACCCCGCTCCGCGGAAGAGGCACAGCGCCAGATCCCCCTCCTCATCAACCGCCTCGACCACGCCCGATTCCGCTAGGCGACAGCCGCCGACCGGTCACCGAACGAAGGGCGCCAAGCGCTCGCGTACAAGCTCGTGGACCTCCACGCGCAGCCGCGCCTCCGCGAGGGCGCGCGCCATGCCAGGGCTCAACGCCTCCAGCGCGGCGACGGCCGTCAGCCTCCGCTGCACATCGTCCTCCTGGAGCCACTGCTCTAGCCAGGGGCGCGCCGCTGCAGCGTCATGACGCGCAAGATGACGCACGATGCGATGCTTCATCAGCTCTTCCACATCCGCCGAGGACAACGCCGCCACCCAGTGCGCCCCGATCTCAGCGTCGTACCAATAGGCGAGGGCCTCCATCGCGCGGTCGCGCTGCCACGGCGCGACGTCTGCGCGGGTAGACCACCAGAGAAGGATGTCCCGCACATTCGGGCTCGCCGCCTCAAAGGCCTCGCGATCCGGCAGGGTGTGGTGGCGGCTCAGCATCAACGCTACGCTCTCCAGCTCGCCAGCAAACCACCGCGCACCAGGATCCTCCGCAGGCGCGGGTTCAACGAGCGCGGCCCCAGGGCGCCCATCAGCTCCGCCAGCCGGTGGTCGCAGGTCCCCCTGAGCCTGACCCCGCGCTCCCACCAGCGCGAACACGCCGGCTGCAACGCAGGACACCACGTAGCGATAGCCTCTTGATTTGCCTTGCATGCCGCTCCCTCCTCCCTCGCTCCCGTCCCCCACCTTGCGACATGAACGCAGGAGAGCGCGCCGCTCTTCACGACCCTCCACGCGTCCGCCACGCAGCCCTTCTTCCGCACTCAGAGTCCGGACGCAAGCCCTGCGCAGCGCCGAGGATTTGCATCCCGCGACCACAGCCCCCCCGCGACGCCCCGCTTGTGGCGCTTGGCTCACCCGTCTCGGTACGCTACAGCGGCCGAAGGCCGCCTGCCCTCCCCCTCACCCCTACGCCACCGCCTCCAACGCCATGCACGACCTCCTCGCTGACCTCCTCCAACCCATCCCCGTCCTGGACCATGGCTTCGTGCGCCTCGTGGACGCCATGCCCCGCCTCGTCGATGCAGAAGGAGAGAGCGCAGACCACGCGGTCGTGAACGCTGCGCGCGTCTCCTACCAGCAGGGCACCAAGACCAAGCGCACGGACCGAGGCCTCATCCGCTACCTCATGCGGCACAGGCACACCTCGCCCTTCGAGATGGTCGAGCTGAAGTTCCACGCCAAGATGCCGATCTACATCGCCCGGCAGTGGGTGCGCCACCGCACCGCCTCCATCAACGAGATCTCGGCGCGCTACTCCGTCCTCCCAGAGGAAGCCTACGTCCCGGCTCCCGAGGATCTCGCCCCCCAGCACCCCGACAACAAGCAAGGCCGCCTGGAGGACCCCTTCCCCCGCGCAAGCGCGGAGGCCATGCGCACCCGCATGCAAGAGAACACCGCCACCTCCTTTGCCCTCTATGGCGCCCTCCTTGAAGAAGGCGTCGCGCGAGAGACCGCCCGTGGCGTGCTCCCGGTGTCGACCTTCACCGAGTGGTACTGGAAAGCGAATCTCTTGAACGTGCTCCGCTTCCTTCACCTACGCTTGGACCCCCACGCGCAGCGGGAGATTCGCGTCTATGCCGAGGCGATGGCGACGCTGGTCGCGCGCTACGCACCCTGGACCTGGGAGGCCTTCGAGGACTACTGGCGGGACAACCGAGCGCTGAGCAAGCCGCAGTGGGAGGCGCTCACCGAGCTCATGACCCAGGAACAGCGCGAAGCATGGCGCGCCAAGCTGGAACAGACCCTTTCGCCCGGCGAGCTGCGAGAGTGGGAGGCGCTCTGGAGCTGAGGCCGGCGCCGACCCTCTCCGCAACAACGCAGCCCGCGGAGCCCAGCGCTCCAGGAGACCTGCCGCAGACCCAGCCCGCCGCACCTGCGTCACCTCAGGCGCGGTCGTCCTCGTCGGCTGCTGCTGCCTCGTCGGCTGCTGCTGCCTCGTCGGCTACCGCTGCCTCGTCGGCTACCGCTGCCTCGTCGGCTGCCGCTGCCTCGTCGGCTGCTGCTGCCTCGTCGGCTGCTGCTGCCTCGTCGGCTGCCGCTTCAGCGTCGACCTCTTCCTCAGCCGCCGCATCCCCCTGCTCGGCGGACGCAGCCTCCTCTCGGAGCTCGGCGGCAGCCTGGAACGCAGGGTTTTGGCTGCTGAGCGTCACCCGCGCGCCGCCACGGGCGGTAGGCTGCGTAACGTGGTCTTCCATAGCGTCGAAGCCGCTGCCCATGCGATCGACGCGGAGGAGGATTGCGGTGATGTTGTCCCGTCCCCCAGCCTCGAGAGCGCGTGCCGTCAAGGTGTCGACGATGTCTTCCAGGGTCTTCTCGTCCTCTGCGAGCCGCCCCAAGGTCTCTTCGATGACGTCCCTGGACACGAGGTCGCTGAGTCCGTCAGAGCACAAGAGCAAGACGTCGCCTTCACGGAGGATCTCTTCACGGACATCGACCTGCACGCTCGGATCCAGGCCGAGCGCGCGCACGATGACGTTGGAGTAGACGACCTGTGCCACCTGCGCCTCCTCGCGCTTGCCGAGCGCGAAGAGGTGATTCGAGAGGGAGTGGTCCTCGGTCACTTGCCGCAGCCGACCGTCACGGAAGAGGTAGCACCGGGAGTCCCCGACATGGGCGACCCCAACGCGACGGGGCAGCACGCGCAGCCCGACCACGGTGGTGCCCATGCCAGCGTTGGTGCTCTCTTCCAAGGAACACTCAAAGATGGCGCGGTTGGCGGCGAGGAAGGAGGTCGCCAACGCGAAGGACTCCGGCTGGAGGGTCTCCTTCTGTGTGTTGATGACCTCGCCATCGGCAGGAATCGCCTCGACAAAGAACGAACGCACAGTCTTCACGCAGATGGAAGAGGCCAAGCGTCCGGCGTTGTGCCCGCCCATCCCGTCGGCGACGACGAAGACCCCTTCAGGCTCCAGCACGATGAAGTCGTCCTCGTTCTCTTCGCGAATTAGCCCCGTGTGCGTGCGCGCCGCGTACGAGACCACCATCGCGGCCTTCTCGTAGCGAATCTGACCCGTGGACCCGATGTCCTTCTCTGCCATGGGACTCCCATCAACGACGGCCACAACCGATCTCAATCCCCACTGCACAAGAGCGGGATGGACTCGTGCTCTTCCCGGTCGGTCATGCCGACTTTCCTACGGGTCGTCAACGCTTCCGTCAATCCAGGAGGCAGCCGAGTGTCTCCCGGTCCACCATGGAGCGACAGAACCCCACAGCCCCGCGTCGTCACCGAGGCCATCGTGGACCCATCGCAAGCCTGCAGCGATCGGTACGGGCACGCGCTGACGGGTCTCGGCCTCGACGATCGGCCCCAGGGCGCGCCACCGGCGCAGCACGCCCCCGGTGGTGATCAGCACTTCCGGGTCGACGACGATCAGCAGCGCCGCCACCGCTTCGGCGACGCGCAGCGCCACGTCCGCCCTCCAGGCCGCTGCCGCGGCGTCTCCCGCCTCGGCCAAGCGCGCCACCTCATCTACGGTGGTCGCCCCCGCGGGGGCCTCCTCCCGCACCCGCTCACCCAGCGCCCTGCCCCCAACATACGCCTCCACACAGCCGCTGGAGCCGCACCCACAGCGACGGCTCAGCCCGTGCAGGCGGAGGTGCCCCAGCTCTCCGGCCAGAGCGCGCGCCCCCGCGAGAGGGTCTCCATCGATCGTGGTGGCGGCGCCGACGCCCGTCCCGATGGAGACGATCGCGCCGACCGACGCCCCCGCCAACGCGCCCCACGTACCCTCTGCCCACGCCGCCGCGCGTAGATCGTTGATGACGTGCAGCGGGCGGTCTGGGAAGGTGCTCCGCAGGGCCGCGCCCCACGCGATAGAACGCCAACCCAGGTTGGGAGCGACGTGCACCCATCCGTCCTGCGGCCGCACCTGACCCGCCAGGGCCACCCCGATGGGCAGCGCGCACGCGTCTGCGCGCTCCTCCAGCGCCGTGGTCATCGCCACCAGGAGCGCGGACGCCTCTGCGAGCGAAGGGTTGGGGCTGGGCCAACGCTCCCGATGCTCCGCGATGCTCACCGGCCCGGCAGGGCCTAGCGCCAGCACGGCTCCACGCGCCCATGTGCCTCCGAGGTCGAAGGCGAGCGCGAGCGGCCTCATGAGCGGCTGTGCTCCGCGACGATCGCTGAGAGCTCGGCTTCGATGCGATCGCGACCCTCCGGCGTGGTCGACTCAGCCCGCAGCACAAGCACTGGCTGCGTGTTGGACGCCCGAATCAGCCCCCATCCGTCTGGGTACTGAACGCGTACGCCGTCGATGTCCACGACCGGGTAGCGCTCACGCATCTGCGCCACAATCGCCTCCACCACGGCGAACTTGCGATCGTCGGGGCAGTCGAGACGCAGCTCGGGTGTGGCATAGGTGAGGGGTACATCGTCCAGGAGTCGGCTCAGCGGCTGCTCGCTCTTGGAGAGAATCTCCAAGAGCCGGGCTCCCGCATAGAGCGCGTCGTCGAAACCGAAGAAGCGGTGCTTGAAGAAGATGTGGCCGCTCATCTCGCCAGCCAACAGGGCCCCCGTCTCCTTCATCTTGGACTTGATCAAGCTGTGCCCCGCCTTCCACATCACCGCCTGGCCCCCGCGTGCGACGATGTCATCGAAGAGGGTCTGCGAGCACTTCACCTCGCTGACGATCGTAGCGCCTGGCTCCTGCGCCAAGATGTCTCGCGCGAAGAGCAGGAGGAGCTTGTCCCCCCACAAGATGCCCCCCTCTCCGTCCACCACGCCCAGCCGATCCCCGTCGCCATCGAAGCCCAGCGCGAGATCGCAGGCGCTCGCCTGCATGCCCTCACGCATGAGGTCCAGGGTCTCGACGATGGTCGGGTCAGGGTGGTGGTTCGGAAAGGTACCGTCTGGCTCGAGGTACGCCCCGACCACCTCCATGCCCATCGCCTCGTAGAGGCGCTTGGCCACGAGGCCCGCGATGCCGTTGCCGGCGTCCACGTACACGCGGAAGCGCCTATCGCCCAAGGTGAGATTCTGCGTCACCCATGCGACGTAAGCGTCCTCGATGTTCCCAGAAGAGAGCGTCCCCTGGCCGACCTCGAAGTCTTGCGCCTCGATCATCCCGCGAAGCTCCTGGATCTGGTCGCTGTGGAGGGTCTCCTGACCCACCAGCATCTTGAAGCCGTTGTACTCCGGTGGGTTGTGCGAGCCCGTGATCTCGACACCACCGTCCAGCCCCAGGTGGTACACCCCGAAGTAGAGCAGGGGGGTCGGGATCGCGCCGAGATCCAGCACATCGACGCCCGTCGAGAGCAGTCCCTCCAGGAGCGCCGCCCGAAGGCGTGGGCCACTCAGCCGGGCGTCACGACCGAGCGCGACGCGACGACCACCCGCGCGCCGGACCCGGGTCCCCAGCGCACGACCGATGTCGCGGACGATGTCATCCCGGAGGTCGGTCTCGGCGATCCCACGAATGTCGTATGCCCGAAAGATGGCGGTAGGCAAGCTCATGTCTCTATCACTCCCAGAGCCCCACACGGCTCTCGCTTAAGTTGCTCCATGTTGGCGAGCGCGTAACGCGTCCACCACGCGCCTCACCTCCTGGGCACGCTCCCGTGGGGCGACCAAGAGGGCGTCCTCCGTGTCGACGACCACCAGGCGCTGCAGCCCCACGGCCGCCAACACCCGGCTGTCATGCCCGACCAGCACGCTGTCGCTGCAATCGATGGCGACCACGTCACCCATCACCACGTTGCCGCTGGCGTCCGTCTCGTGGACCTGGGGGAGGGCGTCCCAGTGCCCCACATCACTCCACCCGAAGCGCCCAGGCACCACCCGCACGCCGCGCGCGCCCTCCATCACGCCGACGTCGAAGGAGGTCGCTGGGAGAGCCGCGTAGGCTTCGGCTGCGCCCTCCTCTCCAGCCTCCCACGCGTCGACCGCTGCGTCCAGCCGTTGGCTCAGCGCAGGCATCTGCCGCGCGAGCTCCTCCTGGAGGCGATCGATGCGAAAGAAGAACATACCGCTGTTCCAGGTGTACGAACCTTCCCTCAGGAAGCTCAACGCCTTCTCGCGGCTCGGCTTCTCGACAAAGGAACGCACCGCCGCCGACCCGTCCTCGTCCAGCGCGTCGGCCTGAATGTAACCGTACCCCGTCTCTGGCTGTGTCGCCTCGATGCCGATGGTCACGATGTCCCCACCCGCAGCGCGCGCGACCGCGATCTCCATCGCTTCGCGAAACGCGTCCAAGTCTCGAAGGAAGTGGTCCGCGGGAAACACGCCTAGCACGGCATCGGCGTGACCCCGACGACGCCGAATCACCTCTGCGGCGAACGCGATGCTCGGTGCGGTGTTCCGGGCGGAGGGCTCTGCCAAGACCTGATCCCGCGCCAGCGCAGGGAGGGCCTCCTCGATCGACGCGCGCAGCCCCTCCGTGGTGACCACCCAGACGTTCTCCCAGGGGACACGGCCCGCGAAGCGCTCGACCGTCTCCGCCACGAGCGGTTTGTCGCCAAAGAGGGACAGGAGCTGCTTGGGCCGCTCGCGGCGGCTCAGCGGCCAGAAGCGGACCCCAGACCCACCCGCGAGGATGACGACGTGCGTCTTCGACCTGTCCATGCCGCTCCTGCCTCGACGACCCTCGGTCACTGCAACCAAAAGACCACGACTCCCAGCGTCATGACGTACACTGCAAACGCGGTCAACCTCCGCTGACGGACAAAGCGTAGGAAGAGCACCACCGACGCCCAGGTCGCCACCATGGACGCCAACACCCCCACCACCACGACGGGCAAGGTCAACGAGGAGGTCGACTCCGCACCAAAGGCGCCCTTGAGGCCTAGCAGGCTCGCGCCCGCCAGCGCTGGTATCGCCAGCAAGAAAGAGAAACGCGCTGCGGTCAGTCGGCTCAACCCGAGCGCCAGCCCGACGGCGATCGTGACCCCAGAGCGCGACAAGCCGGGCAGCATCGCGAAGCACTGGGCCAGCCCCACCCCCAACGCGCGGCCTGTCGTCACAGGCCCCTCCTCCCGCTTGGGCGCAAACTCGGCCGCCAGCAGGAGCACACCCGTCACGATGAGCATCAGAGGGGTCACCCACGTCGACGTGAAGGTCTCCTCGACGACGTGGCGCAAGGTCAGTCCGGCGATCACCAGAGGGACCGTGCCGACCACCAGAAAGAGGAGCAGGCGCAATCCCTCCCTCCGCTCCTCTACCGCCTGGCCAGGCAGCAACGCGCGGGCGACGGTCCACAGCTCGCGCCAGAAGAGGCCGATGATCACCACCAGGCTCCCCAGATGGAGGAGCGCGTCCATCACCAGCACATCGTCGAGCGCGCCCATGGCGTGGTGCACGAGGACCAGGTGACCCGAGCTTGAGACGGGCAAAAACTCGGTCGCACCCTGTACGACCCCGAGCACGAAGGCCTCCCAGAGGGTCATGCCGATCCTCCCGCCGGCCCGAGCGCGGGGCAAGCGCGGGTCACGAGGCTGCGCAGCACAGCGCAGCGCCACGGAGCGCGAGGGCGCACGCTCCCCACCTCTCGCGTCACGCCCCGCATCATCCCTCCTCGACCGGCGCCTGAATCCAAGCGGCAAGGGACGCAGCGCGCTGCGACCATTCCGTAGACAGACGCTCGCGGAGGAAGGCCGCAAAGATGGCGTCCAGCGCGTCCTCCAGCTCCTCAATCAGCATCATGCGTTCGAAGAAGCGCTCCTCGTCTTGCTGCCCCAACACCGCGGGGAGCTTGACCGTCGAGAGCGAGAAGGACGCGGTGTCCAGTTGGAAGACCCACTCCCGCTCGGCCTTGCGCAAGCGCAGCTTGGCCCGGGTGACATGCTTCCCCGCGCGTAGCGCTTGTCTCGCCTCCGCGGCATGCACCGGCGCCCCCCCCTTGAGGCGGCTCTGCTCCGCCTCAGCGAGGTGCCCTTCCAGCACAAGCTGGTCATCGTAGAGCAGCTCTACGCGCTCATCACCTAGGTCATAAAGCGCTTGGTCCTGATCCTCGCGATACCACAACCACAGCAGCCACTCGTGGCCCAGAAAGCTGTGCCTCTCCACTTGTTCCAAGAAGTCCATCAGCCCCTCTCCCAACGTCCGAAACTCTCTTGCTCCAGTCCATCGAGGGCCGCGACCGCGTCCTCGCTGAGGGGCGCATTCAGTGCAGCCACATAGGCGGAGTTGGGGACCAAACGGAGGCCAAATGTCGCCTCAAAGAGCTCCATGAAGAGCTCATTGACGCGCCCTGACGACGACCAGAAGCGGAGACGACCCGTGTCCAGATTCCAGACCATATCGACCAGGTTCGCGGCGGGCAGGGTCTGACCCTTCATCTCGCGCACGACCTCCTCACGCAGCAGCTCGCGCTGCGCACGGCCGAGCCTCAGCAGGCCGTGCTCACGTGCGTAAGCCTCGGCACGCTCCTCCAGGGTCGCCTTCAAGAGCAGCGAAGGCAACGCCCACCGGTCGCTGCGCATCGACAACGACAGGTACTCCTGCCGAAACACCTGCTCGGGCGACAGCTCAGTGTCGAAGAGCCTCCCAAGCACGCACCAGCCCGTGCGAGAATCCTCCTCGGCGTCGGGGGTAAGCGCCTCGAAGGCGTGGCGCTGGATGGCGGGATGAAAGGTCCCAAGGACATCCTCTGGCAGGCCGCCTTCTACGCGGTACAAGCGATAGGACACCGTCCCCTGTGCAGCACCCAATGGGCCTCCTTGCGAACAACGGGATGTAGCGAGCACGACGCGCATGGTGCGCGTTCCCCGCCCACCGAGCGGAGCGCACGCTAGCAGCAAGCTCGTCGCAGGGTCAACGACGGACCGCGCCAGCCCGGCCGAGCGCACCACGCACTCAGGGATTGACGCTTATTGAACGCTCGTTAATACACCCCCAGCCAAGCACGCGGGCGCCGGGAGTCTGGGAGACGCCCTACGCAGCGATGCTGCAAGTCCCTTGGGGGTGGGTAGTGGCAACGAAGGCAGGTGTGGTGGAAACGAAGGTAAGTACGGACAGCCGGCAACGCATCGTCGACGCCGCCGAGGAGCTCTTCGCGGAGAAGGGCTACCACGGCGCCTCCGTCAGGGAGATCGTCAGGCGTGCCGAGGTCACGAGCCCGATGCTCTACTACCACTTCGGCTCCAAGGAGGATCTGCTGGCGGCACTCCTACGGGAGCGCTTTGACGCCTTCATGGCCAACCTCCGCGAGGTGCTGCAAGAAGCCACCTCGGTCAGCGAGGTCATGGAGCGGACAGCTGCCTTCGTGTTCCAAGCGGCGCTGGAGCGACCGGCTCAGACCCGATTTTTGGTCCAGACGCTCCTCGGGCCCCACGACACGCTCCCGATCCAGGCGATCCACGACCAGCACTTCCTGCTGCGACCCGTGCTGCAGGAGGCCTTCCTGAAGCACGATCCGACCTTGGACGTCGCGCGCATTCGCTTCACGGTCGAGCTCTTCCACAACGCGCTGACCGGCTACCTGCTCCAAGCGCTGACCGGGCTTGAGCGGAGCCAGCTCGACGAGGTCCCGGCCCTGCTCGCCCGGCTCTTGCTGAGTGCGCTGCAAGACCTCGGACCTGCGCCACAGCTCTCTGACCCCTCTCTGACCTAGGACTCCACGTGATGGCTCTGCCCCGACAACCCTGGCGACCTGTCGGCTTCCCGGCGTCCATCGCGCTCCTCCTCTTGGGGTGCTGTGCGTTGGCGGCACATGCGCAGGCGCCACCCGACGGTCGCGCGCTGACGCTCGACGAGGCCCGCACGCTCATGTGGGACAACAACGTCGACCTCCGCCAGCTCGACGTCAGCATCGAACAAGCGGCCCTCTTGGAGGCACAGGCGCGCGCCCTCGTCTTGCCAACCCTCCGGGTCGTGGGTGTCTACACCCTGAACGACGACGAGCTGCAGTTCGCGTTCCCCAACCTCTACGCCCCACTCTTGCCCTATCTGGACAGCGTGTACGGCGCGGATCCTGGCCTCGAGACCTTCTTCCAAGACAACCCCGGCTTTCCGGACGCCCGTGACCTAGCCCGTGCAGAGGCCTCCCCGTCGGTGATCCAGTACCGCCACGACCTCCGCGCGATCGTGACCTTGACGCAGCCCGTCTTCAACGCACGAGCCTTCCCGGCCTACCGGATGGCGCGGATCGTCCAACAGCAGTCTCGGATCGGGCGGGCCCTCGCCGCGGACGGCATCGACGCTGCGCTGACCCAGCTCTACTACGAGGCCCTGCGTCTCCAGGGATTTGTGCGGCTTCGCGAGGCCAACCTTGCGTTGGCCCAGACCCTACTGGCGCAGGCCACCATCGCACGCGAGGAGGGTGTCGGGACGGCCTTCGACCAAAACCGCGCCGAGGTCGCAGCGCGGCGTGCGGAGCGAGAGCTGGAGCAGACACAGACCGGCTACCAGCTCTTGATCGAGGCCATCGCGCTCTTGGTGCGTCAGGAGCCCGGGTTCCGTGTGGCGCGACCCGAGGGTGGCCCCGCACCGGCTTTCGGGGAGGGGCTGCTCCGTGAGGCGCTAGAGCGGGACACCCAACTGCGCCTCCTCGGTCGTCAGCGGGAGCTGGACGCGGAGCTGGTCGCGGAGGTGCGCGCCCAAGCCCTGCCCGTCGTGTTCGCGCAGGCGCAGGGTCAGCTGCAGCGTGCGAGCGCCTTTGGAGGAGACGCGTTCCGGTGGTCTGTCTCCGTGCAGGCGGTCTGGGACGTCTTCGCCGGTGGGATGCGTCAAGCCCTCCGCCAGGAGCGTGAGCTGGAGAGCTTCCGGACTGCGCTGGCTCGGGAGGCGCGCGAGGAGCGCGTGATGAGCGCGCTGCGTCAGCTCCAGCTGGAGATGAGCGCCCTTGAAGCGCAGCGAGAGGCGGCGCAGGCTGAGCGAGACCTCGCAGCGCTCGGGATGTCGCTCGCGATGGAGGGCCGCGGGCTTGGGGTGACCTCGGCGTTGGAGGTAGACCTGGCGCGCCAGCAGCTCCTTATGGCGGAGCTTGCGCTCTTGGACGTGGACCTCCAGTGGGAGGCTCGTCGTCAGGAGGTCCTCCGCATAACGACACGCCCCCCTTGGGGCGATCCGACGCGCTAGCGGTCTTGCAGACGGCGCCGGTGCCTCCGAGGGGTGCATCGGGCCCTGGTCAGGAGGCGGCCTCGGTCATGGCGCCTACCCGCTGCATCGCGCGCTGAATCTCTGCCTCGCTCATGCCCGAGCCGTCCTCGATGGTGATCGACTGCTCGTTGCCGGTCTCCGTGTCGGTAGCCGACACGTTCACGATGCCGTCCCGGTCAATGTCGAAGGCGACCTCGATGCGGAGGCGGCCAGCGGGCTTAGGGGGCAGATCGGTGAGGGAGAAGGTCCCGATCAGTGAGTTATCCGTAGCGATCTCGGATTCCCCTTGGAGCACCTGGAGGATCACCGTGTTCTGGTTGTCCTCCGTGGTCGTGTAGATCTTGGTCGCTCGGACGGGGATTGCGGTGTTGCGCTCGATGACCTTGGACATCCGGTTGCCCTTGGCGCGGAGGCCGAGGGAGAGGGGGGTGACGTCCATGAGGGTGAACTCTTGGACTTCTCCGGCCAAGATACCGGCCTGGAGGCTGGCACCTATCGCGACGGCCTCGTCCGGGTTGACGCCGCGGGAAGGTTTGTTTCCGAAGATCCGCTCCACGAGCTGCTGGACGGCTGGCATGCGGGTCATACCGCCGACCAAGAGGACCTCGTCGACCTTGCCTCCCGGCAGGTTGGCGTCCTGGAGCGCGCGCCGCGCTGGGGCCTCGAGGCGGTCGAGGAGCGGCTTGCAGATTTCCTCAAGCTGGGCGCGCGTGAGCGTGGCCGTGAGGTGCTTGGCCCCGCTGTCGTTTACCGCGAAGAAGGGCAGGTTGATGGAGGTCTCGCGCAGGGTGGAGAGCTCGCACTTGGCGGTCTCCGCTTCACCCCGAAGGCGCTGCAAGGCCATCGCGTCCCCGCTCAGGTCCATGCCATGCTCGGCCTCAAAGGCGTCGAGCAAGTAGGCCATGATCGCGGCGTCGAAGTCTTCCCCGCCGAGGTGGTTGTCACCCGAGGTCGCAACTACCTCGAAGAGACCTCCGCGGACCGTCAGCACGCTCACGTCGAAGGTGCCGCCGCCGAGGTCGAACACCAGGAGGTTGGCGTCCTTGTCCTTCTGTACGCCGTAAGCCAGCGCGGCAGCCGTGGGCTCGTTGATGATCCGCAGCACGTTCAGGCCGGCGATCTTGCCCGCCACGCGCGTCGCCTGCCGTTGCGCGTCGGAGAAGTAGGCAGGCACGGTGATGACAGCGTCCCGAATCTCCTCTCCAAAGAAGTCCTCCGCGGTGAGCCGCATCTTCTGCAGGATCAGCGCGCTGATCTCGGCGGGCGCGAAGGCTTGGCCGTTCACTTGGACCCAGCAATCACCGTTGACGTGCTCGACGAGCTGATACCCAACTTGCTGCCCCAGCTCTTGGATGTCCGCATCCCGATACTTGCGGCCCATGAGGCGCTTGACGCGCTGGATGGTCCGGGTGGGGTTGATGACCGCCTGGCGCTTCGCCTGCTGACCGACAAGTCGCTCGTGGGCGTCGTTGAATGCGACGAGCGAAGGCGTCGTCCGCGCACCCTCCGCGTTGGGCAGCACGAGCGGCGTCCCTCCGTCGAGCACAGCGACGCAGGAGTTCGTCGTCCCCAAATCTATCCCAATGACTCGGCTCATGTCTTCAACGAGTAGAGAGGAGGCAAGGTCACGTCACCTTCGGGACAAGCGGCGTCCCGAGGGCAGGGTAACGAGGCCGAGCGCTGTGACAGTCGATCGACCCATCCACGGATCAGGACCTGAGCATAGTACAACTCATCGGACCACTGCTAGATCTTTGTGCAGCAAGGGGCGGGAAACCGACGATTCCGGGCGCACGAAGACTGCGCCACAGGCACAAACACGGCCGAGGCCGCGCTGTTCCTAGGGGACAATGCGGAACGTCACCCTGCATTGGATGAGCCTCACGATCGGCACCCTACTTCTTGAAGAGTTTGCCCAGCAGACCCTGGCCCTTGTTGTCCGACGAGGTGGGTGACGAGCGGATCTTCTTCTTGACCGGCTGATTCTGATAGTGGCGTGCCCAACTGATCGCCTCCGCGTTGGCAGGGTCCGCCCGAACGGCCTCGGTGTACTCCGTCTTCGCGCGGTCGTCCTGACGCTCCATCCGGAGGATGTGGCCTTTCAGCATGCGCACCAACGACTGGTCACGGTTAGCCGCATTCTCTCGCACCACGTCGAGCGCGGTCAGCGCCTCCTCAGCCGAGTACTTGCTCGCCAGGTACGACGCGAAGGCCAGGTAGGCCTTCGCGTCGACACGCGTGCTCACGGCCGCACCCGCGGTCAGCATGCTCCACGCCTTCTCGTGCGCGCCCTGATCGATGGCGGCGCGAGCGTTGCGGACGAGCTGCTCCACCGAGACAGGGCGCCGCTCCCCCTTGGCGTTCGTCACGAACGAGCCTTGGAGCTGCATGAACTTCTGCGTCGCCGCGCCTGCGCCCGCCACAACCTGCACCCCCTGCGCCGCGGGGCGTGCGCGCTCCTTGGCGAGCTGTGCCAAGCGCTCCGCTGCGGCTTGGCTACGCCCTGGGGTCGCGACCGACACGCGTGAGGTCGGCTGAGAGGAAGCGCCTCCCGCGTCCGACGTCTCGCGCGCCGTGGGGCTGACACCGGAGACGCGCGGGATCCGCACCCCCCCTGTCGGGCCGCGTGCGACCGAAGCGCCCCGGCGCTCCTCCATCTCCTTGGCCTTACGCCGGGCATCTCGAGCCCGCATGATGATGTAGTCAGCCTGTTCCAAGAGCCGCGGATCACCGAGGACGCGGTAGTGGTCCGGGTGGGTGTCCCGCGCCAAGCGCGCGAACGCATCCTCGATCGCCTCGACCCCGCACCCTGGGTGCAGGGAGAGCACCGCGTAGGGATCCGCGCTCTGCGCGCAACGGTAAGGCTCGCGCAAAAAGGCGCGCGCCTGCTCGATCTCGGCCGCCAGTACCCCCACGTCTGAAGGGGTCGTCGCAAACACATCGACGGCCACCCCAGGACTAGACGCCTCAGGCTCCATCGGCGGCATCGATCCGCTGCTCGACACCGAGCCCCAGATCTGCTCCGACGTGGGCCGCGTCTCGTTCGCCATACCGAGCAGCTCGTGGAGGCTCTCCATAGACCAGGGCGGCAGCCAATAGCGATCCCAGCCTGTCAACGCAGACAGGACACCGCGCTCCTGCACCTGGTCGTGACCCAAGATCACCACAACAGGAGAGGCCGCCTGGTTGAGCAACGTGACCGCCGTCTCGATCCCATCCAGTCCCTCGGCCATCAAGCCGTCATAGGTCAGGATGCTGCCATGAAAGTGCTCCGTGAGGAGAGCATCGAAGGCGGCGCCCATCGGCCCATACCAGCGCATGGATTCCAGGCCCGTCTGCTCCAGCAGCGGTCCCAGCTCCTCCATCTCCTCTTCCGTCGCAACGACCAGAATCATCGATTGATCACGAGCTCCTTCCGTGAGGCCTTCCCCCCGGCTTCATTGGCTATGTCTACTCCAGACCTCAGGCGGGAACAAGGATCCTCGCTGCGAGCCCACCGCCCAGACCGTCCAGGGTTGGCTCACCCGCGCCGACGACCGAGCAAGCGAAGGCATGGCCAACCCCTCCTCCTGGAAGAGGCGGCTTCGTTAGGGGCGCTGACCCAAGCGGCGGATCTGATTCTCGATCTCCCGCCGCTCGTTCGGGGAGACCCTGGCGTTGTCCAAATAGGCGCGGAACGCCGCTGCCGCCTGGGTCCCCTGACCTAGATCCCGGTACGCATAGCCCAAGCGCAGGAAGAGGTCGGGGCGGGTCTCTCCCACCCTGAGGCGCTCGGCGCGCTGCAGGGCGGGCAGCGCGCGCTGGTTGTCCCGCTCGTTCAAGTACGCCAAGCCCAAGAAATAGTGCGCATCAGCGTTCTCTTCGTCCAACGCCAGCGCACGCTGGAGCCGCGCGATCGCCTCCGGAAAGCGCCGCATCTGGAAGTACACCCTGCCGAGGAGGTACTGATTGACGGCCTCCAGCGGCCGCAGCGTCACGGCAATGCGGATGTCGTTGAACGCTGCCTCGGTGGCGTTCTGTTCGAGCAAGGCCTGGCCCCGGATGGTGAACACCCGCGGGTTCTCCAACGCCCACATCGGGTCGGTCTCGATGACACGGTTGAGCTCGTCCAGCGCTGCGACACTCTGGCCCGACGAGAGCAGCGCACGCGCGAGCCAATAACGGTAGAGGCCGCTGTCACCCCGCGCGGCGACCGTGGTCAGCGACGAGAGGGCGTCGTTCAGGTTGCCCAACTCCATGTCCGCGCGCGCCATCCAGAGGAGCGCGTCACGCAGCGAAGGAGAGCGCTCGTACGCCGAGGCGAGCCGCTCGCGGGCCGAAGCGAAGTTGCCAGCAGAGAAGTGGATGCGGCCGAGCTGGTATTCGTACTCGGGCACCTCCGGATGCGCATCGATCAGACGGAGCATCTCCTCAATGGCGCGGTCGTGACGTCCAAGGCCATGAAGCGCGCGCGCGCGCTCAAAGGTGAGCACGGCGTGGTCTCCACCAGCGGCCTGCAGCTCGTCAATGCGGACCAACGCCCGACGGTACTCGCCACCCTCGACGTAGTAGGTGATCAACGCGAGCCACGCCTGGCTGTTGGCGCGGTCCCTCTCCACGCTCTCGACGTAGTGACGCGCCGCCTGGTTGAGGTCCCCAAGGGCCGCGTAGCGGTCCGCGATCATCGACGTCTCGCGGCTCGTGCGGTCCTGGCGCCGCGACAGGCGGTCCAGCCGCTCCAAGGCCTCCCCGCGGCGGTTGCCCCGGCGGTCTAGCTCTACGAGACGAATCTCGGGCGCGATGAACTCCGGATCGATACGCAGTGACTCCTCGTAGAGGGTCCGCGCTCGGTCGAAGCGGGTGCGCCCCTCTGCGACACGGCCCAGCAGGTACACCGCACGGGCATCATCGCTCGCCTGGCCCCGCAGCCGCTCGAGGCGACGCTCAGCGGCCTCCCAGCGCTGCAGCCCGATCTCCGCGTTGGCCAACGCAAGCCCAACCTCCAAGGAGGGCAACGAGGAGACCGACGACGACGAGAAGAAGTCATTGGCAGCCGCATGCTGCCCGGAGATCTCGTAAAACTCCGACAGCTCGTTCACCAGATCGGGATGACGACCGTCCTGCTGCAGAGCGACCTTCATGCTCTCGATCGCTTCGGGGATCGCAAAGCGCGCGAAGGCGATGTGCGCTTGCTGTCGATGCGCTTCCGCGCGCTGCCGTGGCGACGAGGCCGAGCTATGCTCCGCAAGGAGGCCGGCGATCAGCTCTTCGGCCTGCCGAATCTCCCCGCGTCGTTTCATCAGCTCCCCGCGCGCGAGCAAGGATCCCACATGGTCCGGCGCGCGCTCGACCGCGAGACCCAGCGCCTCGAAGGCCTCATCCAAGTCGGACATCTCTAGGCTCACGACGCCCCGCCAGTACTGCGGGAGGCCCCACGAGGGGTCCAGAGAGCCCGCCTCACGGAACGCCCGGCGCGCCTCCTCCAGCGCCGCGTAGCGGTCCGGAGGCTCCGCATCCCCAGAGACCACACCCCGCGCGGTCTGCACATGATAGTAACCCATCAGCAGGCTCGCCCAAGCCTTCTCGTCCGTGTCGAGCAGTAGCGAGAGGACCGGCAGCGCGCCCTCGTCCCCCCGGGCAGCCAAGTAGGCGCCGCGCCCAAGCTGCAGCGTCTCCGTCGCTTGCGCCTCCGTCAATGCCTCAAAAAGATCACTCGCCGCGCCGGAAGCCTCGCGAATCTCTGGAAAATCTACCGCGGCCATCGCGAGGCCGCGGAGAATCATCGCGTCCTCCTCAGGAGACCGGCGCCCCGATCGCTGCCGCGCGGACGACACAATTTGCTGGAAATCTCGGTGATTACCACGCCGCAACATCGTCGGAAGGTCGCTCCGATCGCGCTCTACGACCGCGGGCCGCTCGCGGGCCTCCACGGTCTCCGCACGCGCCACCGGCGCCTCCTCCTCCGCCTCGCCGCCGCTACGCAACACCAAGGTCGCCACGACGGCCAGCGCCAACACACCCACCAAGCCAGCGCCAACCACGATCAGACGGCGGGACTTGTCGGTCTTGATTCTCGACGCGCCGCCTGCGGACACACCCGCCGAGGGCGCCGCCTGCTGTGCGGGTTGCGCCAACCCAGGAGCCTCACCATCTCCGGAAAAGAACTCGTCAAAAGACGAGCCCCCAGGCCCTCCTTTCGCTGGCGCTGAAGGAGCCGGAGCCGCATCGGGCTCCGCGCCCGGCGCGCCAAAGAGGTCCTCCACATCGTCACCCTCGGACGCCCCGGGCATTGGCGCATTCAACAGCTCGCTCGGCGGACGGAGCGCCTGGGTAGCGCCTGTCGCGCTCGGCTGCCAAAAGTCGCTCAGCGCAAAGTCGCCTCCACCAGCCTCCGGCGCGACCGCCTCCAGCTCGTCGTCCCCGAGCTCCTCCACGTCCACAGTCGGTGACGCGGAAAAGTCCTGCTCCGCCGGCCAGTCCACACCCCCCTGCCGCTTCGGCAGAATCGTCGCAGCCGCCGGAAGATCCGACGCCTGACGCCCAGGAAGATCCGATGCCTGGCGCCCAGGAAGATCCGACGCCTGGCGCCCGGGAAGGTCGACGCCTCCACCCGCCGACGTGGGGAGGTCGTCGTCCCACATCGTCCCGACGAGGCCCTCCAGCCGCTCTGCCCCGCCGGCGTCACTCCGGACCGGCGCAGGCAGATCCTCCTCGTCACTGAAAAGCCCACCCGTCGCACGGCCCGGCAGGTCCTCCAGGTCGCGTGGGCCCGTCGGTGGTGCGGCAGAGATCGGAAGGTCCGAGATGCCCGTCGGCCGTGGCTTCACGCTCGTCGGAAGATCTTCGCCGAAAGGATCGTGCTGCACGGGCGCCAGGGGCCCCGTGATCGGTGCCAGCGAGCCGGTGCGGGCCCGCGCTGGCAGGTCGTCAGGGGAGCCGAAGAGGGAGGCGACCTTGGACTCGCTGTCCTTCTGGCCAAAGGTAACGTTCGGCGCGCGCTCGTCAGGGGTCAGCGGGCCGCGCGTGATGGTGGAGCGAACAGGCTTGGGAAGATCCAAAGGCGCGTCGTCGTCATCGCCCGCTGCTTCCCGCATCCACGGGGCGCCACCCGCTGGCGCCGCAGGAGGCGCCAGCGCGGCCACGTCCGCTGCGCCAAACATCATCGTGCGCGGCCGCCCAGGCTCGGCAGCAGCCGACGACGCCGGCGCACCCCCGTCAAAAAGAGACGCAAACTCAGGTACCGACAAGATCGGGAGCCATGTCTCACGATCCCGCGAGACGCCCTCCTCCCCCTTGAGGCGGCCCATCTTCACCATCTGCTGAATCATGGGGACCGGGAAGGGACCGACCACCTTTCCCCCAGCTAGCTGGAGGTGGTACGTGCCACCGGCTTCGCCACCGCCACCTTGACCGTCCTCGTTCCAGTTCGCCATGTCCTCAACTCTCGGTCTGCCGTCGATGCGGGCCGCCATCCCGATGCGCGCCACCTCGCCTACCCTGTCTTTTTGCAGGCAGCACGTCTAGTACACTGAAGGATGGCTGGCTGGCAATTCTCCTGCTTGTCTCCTGCTTGCCCCTCTGCCCGCTCGATCGTAGCGTCGAGCGCCGCGCAATTGCCTGTATCGCCTCAGGCTTCTCCGTGAACCACCCCTCCGTCTCCCACGCGCCACTCCGCCGCGAGATCGGCCTCGCCTGCGCCTGCGCCTGCGTCGCGCTCGCGCTCTTCCTGCTCGACACCTACGGGACGGCGGTGCCCGCGCTCGCCCCGCACGTGCTGACGCTCAGCGCCGCCGTGTTCCTCCTCGCACCCCGGCTCTTGCTCCCCGCCTCCCTCGATGCGGCGCGCTACGGCCATCACCTGAGAGATCTGGGACGCGGCCTGTGGACGGGACTTGCGCTCCTCGCGCTGCTCTTGCCCTTCTTTCTCGTGGGCAACCACCTCTGGAATCGCCACGGTCTAGGCCTCGATCTGGCTGCCCATCGCGGCGCGCTCCACCAACCTCCGGCACACCTCCACGGTCCCCTGTCGTCGCTCCATGACGACGCCCTCCACGTCGGCCGCGTCGCCAACCGCCTGAGCTTCCGCCAAGAAGGTCCGACCTCCACGGCCTGGACCTTCACGACCGACGCCGCCGTGCTGCCCCTCAACCGCGACACCGCGCTACGCCTCGGGGCCTTCGCGCACACCGAGGCACCCCGCGTGCCCGCCCACCTCCCCCCGGTCGAGCTCTCCCCTACCACCTCTCTCCGGCTGGACGTCGCGCTCTACGGTGGCACCTACGTCCACCTCGCATCTCCGAGCGCAGACCTCTCCGCGACGCGCGTCGGCTCCGCAGCGACTCCCGCCGACCCCTCTTGGCTCGTGGACGGAGAGCTGCACATCCCACTCGGCATGGGGTGGCTCTGGGCTCTGGTCATCGCTCACCTGCTCCTGATCGCGCTGCCCGAAGAGTACTTCTTCCGCGGGTACCTACAGCGTCGTATCGAGGACGTGCGGGGACGACGGGCCCTCGTGACATGGCGCGGCTGGACCATCACGCACGCCAACGTGGTCACCAGCTTCCTCTTCGCAGCGCTCCACTTTCTCCTCGGATTCGATGCCTGGCGCCTCGCGGTCTTCTTCCCCTCCCTCGTGTTCGGGGCACTCCGTGACCGCCATGACGGGCTCGTCGCCGCTACGCTCTTCCACGCCGGATGCAACCTGATGGTGTTGCTGACCCTGCCCTACTACGTCTGGCTCTCCCCATGACGCATCGTCCAGCGACACCCAGCCGCGGAGGTGACCCCTCACGCGTCGCGCCTGGCGATGCTCCGCACAAGCACGCCACAGGGGCGCCAGGGGCGAAGGCCACATCGTGCCTTCTGCGCCCCACCCCTGCACCACGTACTCCTCACCAGACCGATCCAACCAGACCTCTACCCCCTCCGCCTGCCGGTCCAGCACCAGCAGAGGAACCACCCACCAACACAGCCACGCCATCTCTCCCCCTGTCCCAAGAGAACCCAGGGCGAAGGCGCCCCTCTCTATCTCTCGGACCAAGGGGCGCGAGCGGTCCCCTTGCGCTCGCTTTTTTTCTCGCGACCGCGTGCGCTTGTCGCCAACCCCTCCCCAGCACGGTGGATCCCTCCCCGGAGAACGAGCCGCGCTGCCCGCCCGTGGAAGAGGCCATGCCCTCGCTGCACCGCGGCCAAGCCTGGCGCGTCAACCTCACGACAGGCGACGCCACGGTCGACGAGGTGGTGATCGTCACCCCCGCGGTGCGCGGCGTACTGCCATCCCGGCGCCGAATCACCCTGCGCTCCCCTCTCCACGAGGAGACGTGGGAGCAGACCCCTGGCCGCATCGAGCGCCGGTGGCGTGGCGCATGGACCACGTGGCTCAGCGACGAGGCCCTCCACAGCAGCGAGACCCTGCTCCACGAGGACGCTACCCTCGGCCGCGTGACCCTGCGGGCTGTTCCCGCCGAGGACGCGTGCTGTGCATGGACGTGGCAGCTGGAGCGGGAGGCGTTGAGGGTCACCGAGACAGGGACCCTCTGCCCTGGAGGCATTGTGTCGATCGCACGCTCGGGCGAGCTGCAAGGGCTGACATGGAGCGAGAGCTGGCGGCGCATGCCTGCGATGGATCCCCGGGCCCCCTGATCGCAGGCCGGGGCCGTCAGAAGGACATCGCGTGCCCGCCTAAGGGAGGCGCTCCCAAGCGTCACGTGGAAAGACGGGCAAGCGGGGCGGGTGGCCAGCCAACACGAAGACCGCGCGCCGGTTGGCGGGCTCGTCGACCTGGGGACCCGTCGGCACGGCCAGCACCTCCTGACCGAAGCCCTGGACGAAGACAGGAATCGTGAGGCCTTCGCGACGCAACCAGCGGCCGAGGGAGCGCGCGCGTGCCTGCGAGAGCCTGCGGTTGGCGTCGAGCTGCCCGACCGTGTCCGTGTAGCCCCCGATGTAGAGCTGCAGATCGGTCCAGCGCCCCACACGCTCGATGATGCCGACCAGCGCCGCCAGGCCCTCACGCAGCTTGCGCTCCTCCTCGGCGGGGATGTCGCTGGAGCCCGTCGGGAAATGCACCTGCTCGACGTCCACCTCGAAGGACCATGGGACAAAGCGGGTGTACGCCGTCGCACCCGACGCCGTCGTCGCGCGCACTTCAAAGTAGAGCGTGGTGGCGCGCGGTGGCGCCCAGGTCAGCGAGAAGAACTGGCCCGCGGCGACATCGGGCTCGACCTCCCTGGTGATGAGCGCCTCGCCGTCCTCCCCATGGACCAGAAGCGTATAGCGCACGTTCTGCGCAGCATGCCGTACACGGACCGCTGGCGACGCGCCGTCCCACCCACTCACGTCAACCTCGATGTGGGCCGGCGCCGAACCTGGAACCACCAGGCCCGCCTCCATCGTCCGCGCCTGCCCGCGAAGCTGAGCCTGGACCCGCAGCGTGACCTCACCCGCCTGCGCTGGCATGGGCGCGACGACGCGCCACGCCTCGCCCTCCGGCCAGGTGGCGCGGCGCTCCTCGCGCAACACGCGCCCCCCTGGAGCAAGGAACTGCACACGGGCAGCGCTCAGATCCGCGGCGGGCTCCAACTCCGCCCACACCTCTTGGCCGCTGTATCCAAGCTCCCAAGCCATCGGCAAGCCCTGGCCAAGGGCGACATGAGGGGCCACGAGCCACAACAACGCGACGACGCACCACGCGCTAGACGGACTAGGGTGTCGTCTCCAGGCTCCAGTCATCGCTCTCCTCCTGGCTCACGGCCTGGGTGAGCGCGGTGCCACTCACGCCACACGCGCGCTTGGCCCACGCCAGCACCCGATCATGGACAGGATCACCGCAAGGCTGAATCGACGCAAGCCCCTCAGGCGCTTGCGGGAAGCTGTGGGTCTCCAAGAGGCCGTCGAGCAGCTCAAAGCTGAAGGCGTCCTCCTGCACGAAGGCCGCGTCCACCTTCCGGAAGAGCCTCACGTCCCAGGCCGACGAAGGGATCCGAGGGTCAAGATAGCGATCCCACGCGTACACGCGACGCAGCCACACACGGCAGAGGCCGGCGCCTTCCTTCGCGCGGCCAGTAAGCTTGAACCCAAGCGCGGCGGGACCTTCCCCCCGCCGGGACAGCATCTCGAAGTGCGTAGGCTGAAACATGAACGTCCGTGAAGGTTGAGGAGGAACACGCACGAGGGAGCACCCACGAGGGAGCGCGCACGATCCAGCGCGCAGCGGGCCACGTCCGACGCGCTGCTCCTACCGGATCACGGCGCACCGCGCAACCGCACACGCAGCGCGACTTGGGCCAACGGGCCCACCGGCGCCCGCGCCGAAACACCGGCAGCTCTCCCCCTTGCGCACCGGGCCGCACACGGCCCCCTTGTCGCCACCACCGGACTTCGCCTACCTTTTCGATCGCGTCGCACCCCCGCCCCGGAAGGACCGCATGCCTCACCCCGACCCAGCGCTCACCTCCTGCACCACCTTCGACGCCGCCTGGCAGCTCGCGGACGCATCCGCGCGCCTACCTGCCCTGAGGAAGGCTGCGCTCGCTTTCCGGGAGCAGATGCTCAGCGCGCCATCTGTCTCCTTCTACAGGAGCTTCGAGCTCGTTCGCGCACCCTACCCGACCCGCTACGGCCTGCGGGATGCGCTGAGGGTGCCCACACCCTTCATGCACATCGTCAACCGCGTCTTCATCGTGCAGAGCCAGACAGCGCACGGTCTGCGCACCCTCGTCTTCTCCCCCACCGACGCCGACGCCAACGAGGCGACACCCTTCTTTGATCGTCTTGGCAAGAGCATGGGACCGCTGCAAGCGCTCGGGCGACGCATCGTCGCCCCGAAGAAGCGCAGCGTCGCCGAAGCGCTCGCGGCCTGCGGGCTCACCCCAGAAGACGTCGACTACATCTCCTACGACCACCTGCACACCCAGGACCTGCGGCCGTGGCTCGGGACGCGCACAGCGCCAGGCTTCTTCCCGCGGGCCAAGCTCCTCGTCATGCGCCAAGAGTGGGCTACCATCTGCGACCCAACGCCTCCGCAGCGGGACTGGTACTGTCCGCAGGGCGCGGCCGGCGTCGACCCCGATCGCGTCTTGCTGCTGGACCACACGACACTGCTGGGGGACAACATCGCCCTCATGGCCACCCCCGGGCACACCGAGGGCAACCACAGCCTCGTCGTACGGACGCCAGAGGGACTGATGGTCACCAGCGAGAACGGGGTCGGACCAGACGCCTACGCGCCCGACCAGAGTGAAATCCCCGGCCTCCGGGACTACGCAAAGACCACCGGCATGGAGGTGGTCCTCAACGGCAACACGCTGGAACGCGGCCTCGACCAGTACCTCTCGATGGTGGTGGAGAAGACCGTCGCCGGTCCCAGCGTCCGCGACGCGCGCTTCCCCAACGTCGTGTGCTCCTCAGAGTTCGACGCCTTCTGGGGCTTCCCCGGTCTCAAACCGACCTTCCGCTTCGGAGACTTGGCCTTCGGTCAGCCGCAGACCGGCAAGGAGAACCCGTGACCGCGGTGCGCGACAAGGTGATGCTCATTACGGGCGCCGCCGGCGGCATCGGCAGCCACCTCACCGCCGCGCTCGCGGGGCGGGGCGCGCACGTCATCGCCACCGCTCACGACACCGCCGAGCTGGAGACCTGTGCGAAAGCACAAGGCTGGCGCGGCGTGACCTGCCGCACGCTCGATGTCCGATCCTGGGAAGACTGGCGGCGCGTCACCGACGAGACGCTCTCCGTCCATGGCAGGGTCGACGTCCTCCTCCATGTCGCTGGTGTCCTCAAGCCAGGGCGCTGCTGGGAGGTCGATCCCGCCGAGATCGACCGCCACGCCGACATCAACCTCAAGGGGGTCCAGCTCGGGACCCGCGCCGTCGCGCCCTCCATGGTCGCGCGAGGGCAAGGTCACGTGGTCTGCATCGGCTCACTCGCGTCCCTCTCCCCCCTCCCCGGAAACGCCCTCTACGGCGCCTCCAAGTTCGGCGTGCGCGGCTTCGCGCTCGGTGCGGCCATGGAGTTGGCGCCACATGGTGTCGCGGTCACGCTCGTCATGCCGGACGCCGTCGAGACCCCCATGCTCGACCTGCAACGAGACTTTGACGAAGCCGCCATGACCTTCTCGGGAAGCCGGCCGCTCAGGCCGGAGGAGATCACCGACGCCATCCTGCGGGTCGTCCTTCCGCAGCGGCCGCTGGAGCTGCCCATACCTCAAACCCGCGGCCTGCTCGCTCGCCTCTCCTCCCTCGCTCCGGCCAGCACCGCCCGCCTCCTGCCCCTCATGATCGAACGCGGACGGCGCGCCAAACACCGAAAGCGCGCTGTATAGTCAGACCCATGTTTGAGCACTTGAGCGTGAGGCCCGGCCCAGGGAGCTAAAGCGGCGCCACCGGGGCACCGCGTACCCCTCGCGCTCAGAAGGCTTGGTCGGCGCCGATCGATAGGACCGGCGCAGGGATTCCGCTGTTCCACCCGAACATGCGGAGCGGGCGAGCGTCCGTGAGGGGAAACCCGACGTCCAGAAAGCGCACGTTCGCCATGAGCTGGGGGATGACCAGGCGAAACCCAAAGCCGACCGCAGCGGCGAAGGCCGCGTCTTCGCCTACCGAGGCCGCACCATCGCTGTAGGTGTAGACCCCGTCACCAAAGAGGACCAGTCCCAGCCGAATGTTGCCGAGCGCCATGGGGAGCGACCGCCATTCGGCGTTGTATTGCAGGAAGTTCTTGGAGTCCAAGTAGCCGTTCCGAAAGCCTCGGAGCGCGCTGTCTGCGCCGAACGAGACCCGCTCATTCGTCGCGTCTCGTTCGATGTGCCGCATCCGCAGCCGGAGGATCGCCCTCCCAGCGACGAGGGGTGACGACACGAAGCGAAGCTCTCCCTCGCTGGTGATGTCGACCCAGCGGTCCTGGAGACGCGCCGAGGGCGTGAACTCGGCCCGAACGAAGGCTTGGGTGCCTAGACCCAGCGTGTAGCCGAACACCGCGCGGCCGAGCAGGAAACGATCGCTCGCGCCGACGAGGGGTTCGCTCCACGCGCCGTACACCATGGAGCGAACACCGAGGCGCAGCTCCTCGCTCAACGCGAAGGTGTTGTAGTTGACCAAGGTGAGGTATCGGTTTTCGAAGAGTTCTGCTTGGGCTGTCGGGCCCATGCCGCGCTCGGAGCGAGGCAAGCGCTCTTGGCGGAAGCGCTCCACGGCACCCTGAGGGACATCGGCGGCCACGCGGTAGGGTTCGTGCTCCTGGAGCGCGAGGTAAGCGCCGAACCCGACGTTGAGCTTCACCTCTCGCCCAAAGGAGCGCAGGCGCGTGGCGGCCGCGCTCACCTCGGTGCTCTCCCACACCTCGTCGAAGGTGTAGCGTTGGCCGTCGTAGTCGACCGTGGCAACCCGAAGGTCCGGACCCACGAAGCGTCGGGCGATCTCCTGGCGGTGGTACGCCTCCAGGCTCCAGCCGGTGCGATCCCCCGCAGAGAGCAGCGGGCGGCTAAGCACGAAGTGGTTGGATGTGCCCTCCAGGCGCTGCATGTCTCGGTCGAAGAGCAGCTCGAAGCGATCGGAGACGAAGAGCCGCGACCCCCGAAGCCACGGCACATACGCCACCGCCCCGAGGCGGGTCTGCCCGAGCAAGCGCTCGTAATCGATGCCTGCCGTCGCGTTCGTGCCCGCGATGTTGTTCTCGAGGACGCCTGCGTAGACCGAGGTCACGGTCGAGCCCGCTGTCTGGACATTCCACGCGAGGCGGAGGCTCCACAGGTCCCGCGTCACGACGAGAGCCTCAACGCAGGGATCGTCGGGGTCGCGCGCGAGGCTCCGGACCGGGAGAATGGTCACACAGGTGTAGATGTTCGGGTCCCGCAGAGAGCGCTCCGAGTCCCGGACGTCGAGGGCATCCCACGTATCTCCCTCGTCGAAGGCCAACGCAGCTTGGACCACCCGGGTCTGGGTGGTGACGTGCAGGCGGTTGAAGAGGGTCGGGATCGGCTCCTCGGGGAGGAAGATCGGAAGCTGGGCGAAGTGCAATCCACAGATCTGGCGCCCCCAGGGATCGTGGACGGGCTCGAGAGCGCGCTCACCCAGCTCGCGCTCGGCCATCGCGCGCTCCAGCGCGCCGACCTCGTCCCAGGGGCTCGCGCGGTGTTCGCTGGCTCCGACGACGCCGGGACCCGCCCACCAAGCGCAGAGGCCCGAGAACACCACGCGGAGCCATCGTGACACAGCGCGCCTGCGTGCCGCGTCACGCGGTACCGCCGGTATGCACGCCCGGGACATGCCCCAGGTGGAGACGAGACCCGGCGACTTGACGTCACCGTGCGGACTTGCGCAGGCAACCCCCTGGCTCTGCATGGCTCTCCTGAACGCACTTGCGTGAGCGCGACCGTCACGCGCGCTCAGGCGAGCCTCTCTAGCACGAGGGGGCGCGGAGCGGGAGCCTCTTCGCCGATGACGAAAGCCTGGGTCAGACGCTCGAGGGCCGGGCCGAGGGTCGCCTCGTGGGCATAGTGGAGGGTGGCCAGGGCCTCCCCGGTCCGCACGGGCTCACCGCGCTTGCGATGCAGGACCACCCCGACGGCTGGATCGACGGTGTCCTCCTTCTTGGCGCGGCCAGCCCCCAAGAGGGTCGCGGCGTGGCCTACCTCCCTGGTTCGAAAGCCCTGTACCACGCCGTCTTGTGCGGCTCGGAGCGTGTACCGACGGGGCGCGCGGGGGAGCCGAGAAGGATCGCGGAGGGCCGCGGCGTCTCCCCCCTGCGCCTCCGCCAGCGCGATGAAGCGCTCCAGCGCGCGGCCGCTGTCCAGGGCGTCCTCAAGGACCCCGCGGAGCACCTCGTCGGTCTCCGCCGGTCGCGCCATCCGCAGCATCTCGACGCCCAGCACGAGGGTGAGCTCGCGGACGTCCGCAGGGCCTTCGCCCCTGAGCACGTCCAGGGACTCCTGGACCTCGAGCGCGTTCCCGACCGCAGCCCCAAGGGGTTGGTCCATATCCGTGAGGAGGGCCACGGTCCGCACCCCGGCGCGCTGCCCGATGTCCACCATGGTGCGTGCGAGGAGGCGCGCCTGGTCGAGGTCTGGGAGGAAGGCGCCGCTGCCCGTCTTGACGTCCAAAACGAGGCCGTCGATCCCCTCCGCCAGCTTCTTGGACAGAATCGACGACGCGATCAGGGGGATGCACTCGACGGTCGCAGTCGCGTCACGGAGCGCATAGAGCAGCTTGTCGGCTGGCGCGATCTGCGCGGTCTGTCCGATCAGCCCGAAGCCGAAGGTGCGGAGCAGCTCGCGAAAGCGCGAGACGGGTTGGTCGGTGCGGAAACCTGGGATCGCCTCCAGCTTGTCCAGGGTGCCGCCGGTGTGTCCCAGGCCGCGGCCGGAGATCATGGGAACGACCACCCCGACCTCTGCCAGCAAGGGAGCCAAGGGCAAGGAGATCTTGTCACCCACACCGCCGGTGGAGTGCTTATCCACCTTGACGCCATGCACGTCCTGGAGATCCAGCACCTCCCCCGAGCGCAACATCGCTTCGGTCCAGACGCTCAGCTCGTGGCCATTCAATCCGCGCAGAAAAATCGCCATCAGGAGCGCCGCGGCTTGGTAGTCCGGGACATCCCCGCGCGTATAGGCCGCGATGAACGCACGGATGTCCCCCTCAGCGAGGGGGTGCCCGTCGCGCTTGCGGGCGATGATCTCCGTCATGAACATGGGTGCTCCCTGGCTTCGCAGAGGCCACGAGAGCGCATAGCGGCCTTCGTTGCATGCGGTGGCGTTCCAAGCGTAGCATACCCATCCAAGAGGGGTACAGGGCGCCAACGCGCCACGCCTGTCCGGCGCCCACCTTCCCGCCGATGCGAGCCGATGACACTGACGACACCACGGAACTCTACCGAATACACGGTCTCCTTCCTCTCCGCGGTGCTCGTGGCGCGGGGGATGCTGACCGAAGGGCAGCGCAAGGAGCTGCTGCGGCGAGAGCCCGTCCTCCGAGACCGGCTCATGAAGCAGCGGATGCAAGACCCTCGTATCCGCCGGCTCCTGAACGTGCGCATCACCCCAGCGGAGATCGTCGACGCTGCGGGCTTCCACAGCCCGGATGGGCGTGCCCTCGCGGAAGACCGCGTCATGGAGCAGCTCGCGCTCCACATCCCGATGCCTTGGGAGAAGATCGACCCCCTGCGCCTCAACGAGCGCTTGATCACCGAGACGATGAGCCGCGCCTTCGCCCGCCAGCACGTCTGCCTCCCGATCAAGCGCCTGGAGGACCGCTCCCTGGTCTTCGCCATCGACGACCCCTTCGACTTCGAGCTGCGCAGCAACCTCCTCGCCCTCAGCCCCCAGGGGGTGCACTTCGTCCTCTCGTCCAAGTCGGACATCCTCCGCATCATCACGGACATTTACGGGTTCCGCTCCGCGGTCGCGGCCGCAGAGCAGACCATGGGACCCTCCGTAGACCTCGGGAACCTGGAGCAGCTCGTTCGCCTCAAGGAGGTCGAGGAGATCGAGGCCACGGACAAGCACGTGGTCAACGCGGTGGAGTACCTCCTCCACTACGCCTTCGATCAGCGCGCCAGCGACATCCACATTGAGCCCAAGCGCGAGGAAGCCCAGATTCGCCTCCGCATCGACGGGGTCCTGCACACCATCTACCGGATGCCGCGCGTGGTCCACAACGCGGTGGTCTCACGCATCAAGATGCTCAGCCGCATGGACATCGCCGAGCGACGACGACCCCAAGACGGCCGAATCAAGACCGACGCGCGCAGCGGCGAGATCGAGCTCCGCGTCGCGACACTGCCGGTCGCTTTCGGCGAGAAGGTGGTCATCCGGGTCTTCGACCCCACTACTTTGATGCAGGATCTCCACCAGCTCGGCATGACGCACCACGAGCTCACCCGCTACGAGAGTTTCCTGCAACGCAAGCACGGTCTGCTCCTCGTCACGGGCCCAACGGGCTCAGGGAAGACGACGACCCTCTACTCCAGCCTCCGCGCGCTCGAGAGCCCCGAGGTCAACATCACGACCATCGAGGACCCCATCGAGATGGTCTACGAGCCCTTCAACCAGACGCTCGTCCACGCCAAGATCGGCCTGACCTTCGCCCAAGTCCTGCGCAACGTCCTCCGTCAAGACCCCGACATCGTCATGCTGGGTGAAATCCGAGACGCCGAGACCGCGCAGATGGCCGTCCAGGCCGCGCTCACGGGACACCTCGTCCTCTCGACGCTCCACACGAACGATGCCCCGAGCGCGGTCACCCGACTCCAGGACCTCGGCGTCCCCGACTTCCTCATCGCGACCACCCTCGTCGGCGTCGTCGCGCAGCGCCTCGTCCGCCGAATCTGCGAACAGTGTCGCACTCCAACCCAGCTCAGCGAGGAGCAAGCCGCCGCGCTCGGCATTCACCTACCGCCGGAAGCTGAGCCGCTGCGGGCGTGGTATGGAGAAGGCTGCCCCGCATGCCGAAACACCGGTCTCTTCGGGAGGGCCGGCATTTATGAGATCATGGACGTCGACACCAGCGTGAGGAAGCTGATTCGAGCGGGCGCCGACGGCGCTGAGATCCGGCGTGAGGCTCTGGCCAACGGCATGACCTCGCTGCGGGAGTCCGCCGTCCGGAAGCTCGCCAGCGGGGTGACCAGCTTCGACGAGCTGATGCGCGTCCTCGGGGAGGGCTGACCATGCTCTCGTTCTCGCAAGAGCTGCACGCGCTCATCGAAGCCGGCTACCCCTACCTCTGGCTCGTCACGTGGGAGGAGGAGCGGGTCACCTCCCTGGTCGCGGCGCTGAGCGCCGCGCTCCAGCGCCCCATCACGACCTGGAGGCCCGAGGAGGGGCCAGGGCGACCCGAGGCCAGCCTCGACGCCTTCCTCGAGGAGCTCGCCGCCGCGACCCGTCCCCAGGTGGCCCTCCTCTTCGACGCCCACCCTTACCTCGACGACGTCGCGCGGGTGCGCAGGCTGCGCCTCCTCCAGCGTGCGCTCGCCAAAACCCGCAGCACCTGCGTCTTCGTCGCGCCACAGAGGGTCACGCCGGTCGGGCTCGAGCGCGACTGGACCGTGCTGGATGTCCCGCTGCCCGATCGTGTAGAGCTGTGCAAGATCGTCGAGGATGTGCTCGGGGAGGCGGGCGTCTCCGAGGAGACGGAGGTGCTACGAATCGCCGACGCTGCGCTCGGGCTCACGGCGCGCCAAGCCCGCCGCGCGCTCGACAAGGCGAAGCACCTCCAGCGCTTGGCCCGCGCGCGACGGCAGCCCTTCGCGTGGGCCCCGGCCGTACACAGGGAGAAGCGCAGCCTGCTCACGGCTGGGGGTGCCCTCGAGCTGTGGCAGCCCGAAGAGACGATGCGCGACGTCGGTGGCCTGGACGCCCTCAAGGAGTGGATCGCGGAGCGACGCAGGGTCTTCGACCCGGACGCGCGGGCCTTTGGCCTGCCTGAGCCTAAGGGGCTCCTGATGCTGGGCGTCCAGGGCTGCGGCAAGTCCCTCGCGGCCAAGGCAGTCGCCAACGACTGGGGGCTACCCCTCCTCCGACTCGACCTCTCCAGCCTCTTCCTGGGAGGCACGGCCCCAGACCGCGTCCTGCGGGACGCTCTCCGCACCGCCGAAGCCATGGCGCCCTCCATCCTCTGGGTCGACGAGCTGGAGAAGGGTCTCGACACGGGGGGGGACGCTGGCGCAAACCGCCTGCTCGGCGCGCTCCTGACCTGGATGCAGGAGAAGCGCAGCCCGGTCTTCTTCGTCGCCACGGCGAACAAGGTGGACCGCCTGCCGCCGGAGCTGCTGCGACGAGGCCGTTTTGACGAGATCTTCTTTGTCGACCTCCCCGACACTGCAGCGCGCGCCGAGATCCTGGCGATCCACCTCCAACGCAAGCAGCGAGACCCCAGCACCTTCGACCTCAATGAGCTCGCCAAGTTCTGCCAGCACTTCTCGGGCGCCGAGCTGGAGCAGGTCGTGGTCGCTGCGCTCCACCGCTGCTTCGCGCACGAGGTATCGCTGACCGACAAGGAGCTGCTCCTCGCGGCGCGCACGGTCGTCCCGCTCTACCGGCTCTACGAAGAGGAGATCAAGGCGCTGCGGACTTGGGCCGACGGCCGCGCCCGCCCTGCCTGCTTGAGCCGACGCCTCTCGGACTACTTCCGGACACCCTCGTCCAACGCATAGGAGACCTCTGCCATGACCGAGCACACGAACAAGCTGAGGGTCGGCGTCATCGGCGCCGGCTCGTGGGGAACGGCTCTGGCCTTCCTGCTCGCGGACCGCGGCCATGACGTGACCCTCTGGGCCTACGAGAGAGAGTGCGCCGACGCGATCAACGAGGGCAACGAGAACACGCTCTATCTCCCGGGCATCGCGCTCCCCAAGAATCTGCGAGCAACCCGGGACCTTGAGCAGGCTTGCTACAAGCAAGACATGATCGTCTCAGTGACGCCCTCCCACGTGACCCGCAAGGTCCTCACCGACGCGGCGGCGTACCTCCCCCGCCATGTCCCGATCGTCAACGCGACCAAAGGCATCGAGAACGAGAGCCTCATGACGATCTCCGAGATTCTCGAGGAGGTCCTGCCCATCGAGCTGCACCCTTACCTGGCCTATCTCTCGGGGCCGAGCTTCGCGCGGGAGGTGGCCAGCAGGCACCCGACCGCCGTCGTCGTAGCGTCCTACTCGGAGAGGCTGGCCCGGCGCGTGCAAGAGGCCTTCCACCACCACTACTTCCGCGTCTACCGGTCCAACGACGTCATCGGCGTCGAGATCGGCGGCTCGCTCAAGAACGTCATCGCGATCGCGGCGGGAGCGGCTGACGGTATGGGCTTCGGCCACAACAGCCGCGCCGGCTTGATCTCACGAGGCCTCGCGGAGATGAGCCGGCTCGCCGTAGCGCGCGGGGCGAACCCGCTGACCTTGGCGGGCCTTGCCGGCATGGGGGACCTCGTGCTCACCTGCACCGGCGAGCTCAGCCGCAACCGCACCGTCGGCGCGAAGCTCGGACAGGGCATGTCCCTGCGCGCCATCCTTGACGACATGAAGATGGTGGCAGAGGGCGTCAAGACGGCGAAGAGCGTGCATGACATGGCGCTCGGCATGGGCGTGGACCTGCCCATCTGCGAGGCGGTCTACCAGGTCCTCTACGAAGACAAGGCACCGGCCCAAGCCCTCTCCGACCTCATGAGCCGCGAGCTAAAGCGCGAAAACTTCGGGTTCTAGAGACACCCCAGCCTGCACCCCTGAGCCTCCCCATGCACCGACGGCGCCCTGCGGCCTCCGCCTCGACCACCTTCCTGCTCATCACCCTCTGCCTCGCCAGCCTGGGCGGCGGCGCTTCGGCAGCCAGCGCACAGGAGACCTACCGCTGGGTCGACGCAGGCATGCACAGCCTCTTCCCCACGAACCGAGGTGGGGTCTACCGAGGGAACACCGGCCTCGCGCTCGAGCCCGGCACCCTGGAGATCGGCGAGAAGATGATCGTCGACGGACGCCTCTACGGAGCGCTCACCGCGCTGGATGGCTTCCTCGCCTTCGCCCAGGACGGGCCACCACCGCTTGGCTCCACCCTCAACGGCCGCCGCTACTACCACCCAGTCTTCTTTGACGCACGCAACCTCTACCTGCTCAACCCATCAGGCACCATGCGGCCGGTCTTGGGCATCGGGATGACCTGGCTGAGGGTCCCCATTGAGCGGAGCGGCGGCCGCATCCATCGGCACGTGCTGCCCTTGCAGGGCGCGGCGGGCGTCTTGGTCCAGATCGATCGATTCCTGCTGCTCCCGACCGCCCACGTCGGCTACAACCCCTTCGGAGGAGCGAGGCTCGCCTACGGCGCTAGAATTGACGCGCGCCTCCCGCTCACCGGGCTGATCGGGCTCTACGTACGCGGAAACCTGGACTTCATCACCCGCGAGACCACGGGCGATGCCAGCTCCGTCCTCTTCTGGCCTTCGCTCAGCCTGGGGGTAGCGATCAACCTGAACGCGTTCCGCTAACGCCAGGCTCCACGCCCCTGAGCTTCAGAAACAAACGCGAAGCGGCCAGCAACAGCCACAGCGGCCCCAACGCGTTGCCCACGTCACGCGCGATCATCGCCGCGACCACCGGATCCTGCTCCGACGCCGACCAGAAGAGCGGCACCACCCCGTAGGCCGCCACCCACGCCACCACGACCACACGACCCAACGCCCACACCGTGTCGTGCAAGGTCACCGCCGCCGCGCCCCGACGGATGAAGCCCGCCCAGAGCAGAAAGGAGAGCGCACAAGCCTCCGCGACGACGAGGCCCTGGGATACGATCAGCCTCGGTGAGACGATCAGCCCTCCGTGGACATCGCTCGCGTAGAGATGGACGACCGAGAGCGCGCGGCGCGAGGGGATGATCAGGAGGATCGTGAGCAGAAGGAAGCCCGCACCAACCAAGTAGACCGTGCCTCGGGTCTCGTCGTCCATGGGTTCCCGGTGGACGCTTCGGTACGCCATCGCTGCAGGAACCAACACCACCCAATTGACGAGCGTGGCGACGAGAGTTGCGTTCATGAGTCGGCTTCCTCTCCCGCGCGGCAACGTCCACCCCAGGACTGCCGCGTCACGCAAGCGGGACGTGCGTCTTCCACACACCTCCAGTCAAGCGCTACGTTGGCTCGCCAGCCTTACCAAGTTTTCCTTGCCACGCAAACCCTTGCGCACAATACTGCCGGGGTGTTCATCACCACGAGACCCGGGCCCACGCGCCAACAACGCAGGGGAGTCGAGAGTGAAGCGTGCCACCCCCGCCGCGCGCGCGTCCGAAGCGTCGATGCTCCACAACACCGCAGAGGAGTCGAGAGTGAAGCGTGCCACCGAGGATCTCTTTGCAGCGATCGTCCGGGCAGACGTCGGCGGGGTGGTCGCTGCCCTCGCTGGCGGAGCGGACGTCAACGCGAGGGGGCCCAGTGGAGGTGAGACACCCCTGATGCAGGTGCGCCTGTGTCGCCATGCCTCGCAGGTGCTACCTCTCTTGTTGCGGGCTGGGGCCGACCCCCATGTCCAGGACCTGGCTGGACGAACGGCGCTGCACCACCTCACGCTATGCAACGACCCTGCGGGGGTAGATGCTGCCCTGCGTGCAGGTGTGGACCCCGAACACCGAGACAATTTCGGCGATCGGGCCTTGGACTTCGCGCTCTACAGCGCACCGCAGGCGTCGCTTGAGCGCCTCCTCGACGCGATGGCCCCCCTCCAGGCTGAGGACCTGACACGCCTCTTCATCATGGCGGTCCAACGAGACGACGAAGCGCTCGCGCTCCGGTGGCTTCTGGCCGGAGCGCGTGTGAGCGCCCCAACACCGCAAGGCTACCCGCCGCTGTATTGGGCGGCGGAGAGGGGCAACGCGCGCGTCGTGGATGCGTTGATCGAGCGCGGCGCAGACGTCCACGCGCGCTGTGGCGCAAGCGAGACGGCTCTGCATGCCTCAGCGCGATTCGGCCGCACGGCCACGGTCCGGCGTCTGATCGCCGCTGGGGTCGACGTCAACTGCCGCAACGCCATGGGCGAGACACCGCTCCATGTCGTTGCTGGCCGACCCGCGCTACCCGCACGGGCGACAGCCAGCGTTGTGGATGCCCTCTTGGAGGCGGGCGCAGACCCCTTCCTCCTCGACCACTACGGCTACTCGCCGCGAGCCCGCGCGCGACAGCGCGGCCATGTGGCCGCGCTCGACTTGCTGCCCCCGGCACCCCGAGAAGCCGCCACCGGCCCGGCCCTGGCAACGCTGCATTTCGTTGAGCTGGCTGCGACCCAAGGAGCCCGCCTGCGTTGGTATCCCAACGATGTCGTGTACCCCTTCGCCATCGAGGAGCATATCCAACGGGACGAGTGGGGCCAGCGAACCTACCGAGCGGCAGAGCTTCTGGAGCTGGACGACAAGTACCGAGCCGGCCTCGCGCTGGGATGGCTCGCCCCCTTGCTCCGCCCCGCCGCAGCAGGCGAGCCGCTCGACGCCGCAGCCCTCCTCCGCGCTGCGGAGGACGTGCACGGCAGACCGCCGTACGCGGAGACCTTTGCGGGGCGCGCTTGCGCTCCAAGCCAGTATCTCGAAGATAGTGGCAGGGACCGCTCCTGATCGAGCCGCAAACCTCACGCGCCCTGGTTGCACCTGCGCTCAGCGCTCTGGGGGCAAGGCGATTCCGTCGCGCCACACCGTACCCGAGCGCCCTTCGAGACCCTGGACGGAGCCGTCGCAGCTCCTACCGCCCTCTCCGGGCTGTCCGGCGATGAGGCTGGTTGTGCCCTGGAGGATGAGCGCGGCACCTTCGCGTTCGTAGACCGCATAGCCATCCCCGCCACGGCCTGCCCCGCCGCATCCCCCTGCACCTCCGACGCCTCCCGTGCCGCCAGCACCGCCGTCGGCGCCCGTCTCCCACCCGAGACCTGAGCCTGTGCCCGTGCCGCCCAACCCACCGAGCTGTCCTGATCCCCCTGCCCCACCGGTACCTCCGGTGCCGCCGCGACCGCCCGAGCCGCCTTGGATCGTGGCGTTGCGGAGGACGACGGTCGCGCCATCAAGGTAGAGCGCGATGGAGGGCGGCCCTCCGGCACCACCACCGCCACCCGCTCCGCCACCGCCGCCACGGCCACCGGCACCACCGCCGCCGCCATAGCCTTCGCGGGTCACGCAGCTATGCCCACCCCCGCCGCCGGCACCACCACCCGAGCCGCCATCCACGCCGGGCGCGCCGACGCCGCCGAACACGGGCGAGAAGGTGCGGCCGATGAGAGCCCCTGCTTGCTGCGCCGGCGTCCCAACGACACCCGACGCGCCGGCGCAGCCCGTGCGTCCCGCGCCGCCGCGATCCGCACCCCAATCGAGCGAGCAGATGCCCAAGATCAAGCTGCTGGAGGACCCCCGGCCTCCGCCGCCAGCGCCGCCGCACGCGCCGCCACCGGTGATGGTAGCCGCGCTGCCGGCCTCCCCGTCTCGCCCGCGGGTGCTGCTCACGCCTCCGATGCCACCCCGGCCCCCGCTTCCAGCCCCCGAAAGGCCAGCACCTCCAAAGCTCCCAGAGCTGCTCCCGTCTTGTCCTGACGCCGACCGAGCGCCAGCCCCAAATCCGGTTCCAGCGGCGCCCACGGTCCCACTAAGCCCCTGCGGGGCGGCCGCGCCGACGATTCGAACACCTTCGAAGGTGAGGTGCGCACCAGCGTTCTCCACCACGACGCCGATGGCCGCGGTGCCGAAGGTCGCAGGCGCGCCGCCTTGGAGGGTCATGTCCATGACGCGCGTCGGCCTGGTCAGGTTGGCCGCGATAAGGACGGTGGGCGTGCTCGCGGTCCCGCGCACGATGGTCTCGCCGAGTCCGCGCTGGAAGAAGTCGGTGCTGTACGCGCCGACAAAGAAGATCCCGTCACGGAGCGCCAAGGGCGCGCTGACCGTGTACGTGCCCTGGGCTACCAAGAGCTGGTCCCGCTCAGGGTGCTGCCCGAGCCGTTGCAGGCCAACCTCTACGGTGCGCACGGGCGTCCGCGGGGTAAGGCCGTCCCAGCCGTCGTTGCCGGTTGGAGAGACAAAGACGGCGCGCTTCACGTCACCGTCGACACCGTCGCAGTTGCTGTCTTCACCGTCGGGTACGTCCTCCGCCGTGAGCTCGCCCTCGCACGCGTACTCGCAGCCGTTGCTGGCGAGCCCGTCTCGGTCGGAGAAGCCCGGTTGGCAGGCCGCAACCTGGCACGTGCCCCCTTCGCAACGGCTGACGGCGTTGGCCAAGGTACAGCGCTGGTTGCACCCGTTGCAGTGGTTCACGTCCTGGCGCAGGTCAGCCTCGCATCCGGTCGCGTTGTCTCCGTCGCAATTGGCGAAGTCCTGCAAACAGAAGAGGCTGCACGAGCCGTCGAAGCATGAGGCCGCTTGGGTGTTGGCGCTACCGCACGTGCGGCCGCAACCACCGCAGTGCGCCATGGAGGTGCGGGTGTTCGTCTCGCAACCCGTGGTGGGATCGCTGTCGCAGATGGCGTACCCCGAGAGGCATTCCTCCGCCGTGCACTCACCGAAGATGCAGCGGGTGACGTTGGTGTTGGGGAGGTTGCAGGCCAACCCGCAGCCGCCGCAGCTGTTCGGGCTGGACCAGATGTCTGTCTCACAGCCATCCGCGATGCTCTGGTTGCAGTCTGCTCGCCCCTCTGCGCAGATCAGGCCACACCGCCCCGCTTCACAGGTGCGTCCCTCCGCCCCGACGCTGCTGCAGCGGTTCCCACAGCCACCGCAGTGGTCCACGTTGGTGGCCAGCTCCACCTCACAGCCGGTCAGCAGGTTGCCATCGCAGTTGGCAAAACCCTCCAGACAGCGATCGAAAAGACAGTTGCCACCCGAGCAGACCGCGCGAGCGTTCGGGTAGGAGCAAGGGCGGTCACAATCACCGCAGTGCTGCATAGAGGTCGTCGTCGCGGTCTCGCAGCCCGTCCTCGGGTCGCCATCACAGCTCGCTCGCCCCGGCGCGCACTGCGGCGCGCAGGCGCCTTCTACGCAGGCACGCACCTGCGTGCCCTCGCCGCTGCAGACCTGGCCACAGCCCCCGCAGTGGTCGGGGTTGGTCTCGGGGTTGACCTCGCAGCCTGTCGCAGGGCTGAAGTCACAGGTAATGAACCCTGGACGACACTCCGTCACCTGGCAGATGCCGGACTCACAGACACCCACGGCGTTGGCCGGAGCGCAGGGGCGGTCGCAAGCTCCACAGTGGGCAGCAGAGGTGTCGAGCGCGGTCTCACAGCCCGTGAACGCGAGCCCATCGCAGTCTCCGAAGCCCTCGGCGCAGGTCAGCTCGCAGACACCCGCGACACACGCACGCTCCGCGACGTTGCGGTCGCTGCACCGCACGTTGCAGAAGCCGCAGGTGTCAGGATCGTTGCGGAGGTCCCGCTCACAGCCCGTGGACGTGTCACCATCACAGTTCGCAAAGCCCTCCTGACATCGGACCAGCACGCAGCCACCGTTCTCACAGCGTGTCACAGCGTTGGGCAAGGCGCAGCGCTGGCCACACAGGCCACAGTGTTCACCGGAGACGCGCACGTCTGTCTCACAGCCTGTCGCAGCGTTGCCGTCACAGTTGGCATAGCCAACGTCGCAGCCAGCGATGCCACAAGCACCATCGTCACACATGGGCTCACCGCGAGGCACCGCGCAGACCGCATCGCACGCGCCGCAGTTCTCCACGGAGTGGCGAAGGTCCGTCTCGCAGCCGTCGGCGAAGGTCCCATTGCAGTTGCCAAAGAAGGGCATGCACTCCGCAAAACGGCAGGTACCTGTGTCGCAGGTCGTGCGCGCGTTCGTGATACGACAGACCCGGTTGCAGCCACCACAGTGGTCCACCGAGTTGTAGATGCCCGAGACAGGATCTCGGAAAGCATCGTCAGCGCGGCCGCTGCACGTGGTGTCACCACCGTCGCAGCGGTCAGGAGCGCCCGGATAGACCGCTGGGTTGTCGTCGTCGCAGTCTTGCACCTCACAGTCCGGGCCAACCCCGAAGCCGTCCTGGTCACCGTCGAAGCAACGGTCGCAGCTGCCCCACGTCGGCACGCAGTAGGTCGCAGCGGGAGGGAAACCGTCTCGCCACGGCGCACAGGCGTGGTCCGCCGGACAGTCGGCGTCTCGCGTACAGGGCTTCGCACAGAAGCTCCCGTCACGATAGGTCTGGCACGCCCCGAGGAGCCCGCCACACGCATGGGCGTCACCGCCGCGGCAGGGCAGGCACTGCATCGCAGAGAGCGGACCGTAGAGCGCCTGCACACCTTCATCGATCGGCACATCGAAGCAACCCCAGCCCTCAATCGGCTCGCCGTCGAGCAAGGCGCCCTCGTCACAGAGCCCCGCACAGCGACCACCCTCGTCCGTCTCGAAACACCAGAGCGCAAGGCACGCGTCGTCCTCGTCACAGGGACACCCCACGGCGCCCTCCTCGCAGGGGTCCGTGACCTCCTCGTCAGCATCAGCGTCGCCCACGTCCGGGTCCACGTCGCCCACGTCACCCACGTCAGGGGCCACGTCACCCACGTCAGGGTCCACGTCACCCACGTCAGGGTCCACGTCGCCCACGTCACCCACGTCAGGGGCCACGTCACCCACGTCAGGGTCCACGTCACCCACGTCAGGGGCCACGTCACCCACGTCAGGGTCCACGTCACCCACGTCAGGGTCCACGTCACCCACGTCAGGGTCCACGTCGCCCACGTCCGGATCTACGTCACCCACGTCAGGGTCTACGTCACCCACGTCAGGGTCCACGTCGCCCACGTCCGGATCTACGTCACCTACGTCCTGCGCGACGTCGCCTACGTCCGGGTCCACGTCGCCTATGTCGGGCCCTGCATCCTGCGGGTCCTCGACATCTCCGGGGGTCCCATCTGCGTCCTCGCCGACCTCCTCGTCGGCGTCTCGGATGTCTTCTGGTGGGGTCACGTCGGTCGGATCGGTCTCCTCGCGGCTGTCTTGGTCTTCTTGGACATCCTGAGGGGGCTCGACCTCTGGAACGTCCGCTTCGTCAACATCCTGTGGGTCCTCATCGACCGTGACATCCGGATCCTCATCGGGAGGCACAGGGTCATCGGGAGAGGTGACCTCCTCTGGACGCGGGATGGGGATGGGGATGTCCGCGCCACCTTCAACGAGGGTGCAGCGGCCTTGAACGCAGCGTTGGTCTCCGGGGCACTGGTCGTCGTTGCGGCAGGTGGGCACTTCTTCGCTGCACCCGACGAGCATGCCTCCGCAGAGCAGCAGGAGCAGTAGGCACCCGTAGGCGCCGAGCGTTACCTTGGATGGTGTGGTGTTCGCGCCCATCGCTCTGTCCCTCCTCCCTGGGCAGCGTCGACGCAGTGAGCGTAGCGCAAGCCGCGACCGCCAGCCTCGTGTCACACGGAGAGGATCTAGGACACAGGCGAGCACGTCAACCATCACGGCGTGGTAGACCCCCGACACAAGGGGGAAATTCCTGGCGCATCGCGTCATTCCTGGCTCCCCCCGTGGGGACCGATGGGTCGACGCACGGCGGCGCGCCCTTAGGGGTAGGGCTCCTCCGCCTCAGGGAGCGCCTGGCCGAAGAGCTGCAAGGCCGCACGAGCCAGCCCGGCGAAGCGGGCGTTGGAGAGCACCTCCGCGGTGTCGTTCACGCTCAGGGAGAAGAAGTACCAGTCCCCATCGCGGCCTAGAAGCATCCATGAGAGATTGAGAACGCCCGGCTCGGAGCCTCCCTTGAATCCGGCGTAGGGCCATGCCCGGCGATCCAGCTCGACGCCGGGGTTCGCAGCGAGGATCCCGAGGAGGCGCTCCCGATGCTCGGAGCTCTGCGCCTGATCACGCAGGCGCAGGAAGCTGCGGCACAGGTCTTCGTTGGAGGCGTACCACCCGATCTCCCAGATGTGCGCAGGGTACTGCCACATGGCTGCGTCGCGCGCTGAAGCGACGTCCCAGCCAAGCTCCGGGCTCTCCAGCGCCGCTCGTCGGAGATCTTCGGAGCCTCCCATCCAGCGCAGGCGAAGTTCATCGCTCGGGTACTTCTTCAAGACGGTCATCTGGCGGGTGGTGAGCAGCGGACGGTTTCTCGCCGCGCCCTCCTCTTCCATGACCTGCGCGATCCAAGCCTCAACCCGCCCTACACCTACCGCATGCATCAGATGGTCCGTCGCCGTGTTGTCGCTGTCACGGATCATCTCCTCCGCGGCGCTCTCCCAGGTCGTGCTCTGCCCAGGCTCGAGGGTCAGGTGACGCCCTGGCGGGATCGAATAGAGGTGCTCCTCCATGACGATCGGATCCTCCCAACTGGCGCGCCCCTCCTCGACTCTCTGAGCCACAGCGCCCAACACCCAGACCTTGAACGTGCTCCCGATCGGCGCATAGTACCCTGCCCGGTGCGCGTGCAGCGGCACACACGCCGACGCATCCATGCGCGCCGCTAGGTAAGACGCTGCGCGGGTGCTCTCGGCTTCCTGCACCCACGCGACCAGCGCCGCGTCCAGATCGTCCCACGTGCTCAGCGGCGCAACCTCGAGGTCCTCGGCGACCTGGATCAACAAGGTCTGGATGGGCCGCTCCGGGAGATCCAGCACGCCGATGATCAAGCGGTAAGGCCGCTCGTCGCCTCCACGCAGCACCACGCTGATCTGCCAAGGCGTGCTGGTCCCTTCGACCGCCTCCAGCGAGAAGTGGCCCAGCAAGCTCGCGAGATAGCGGGTGAGCGCGACGAACTGGCGCTCGGGAACTTGCTCCAAAAAGGAGGCGTGCAACAGCTCCTGGAGCGCGTCGAGATTCTCGATCCTCCCCTCATTGCGCAGCACGTCGACGTACCACTGCGCGCGTTCTCCGGCCGGCGTCTCGGGCAGCACCACGTGGTCGCCTGGGTCAGGAGTTGGCTCAGGCTGCACCCGCTCGACCGGGAGTCCCTGAGGGACGGCTGAACGAGCCCCTCCCTCCTCAGCGCCCCGTCGGCAGGACGAGCCGACGAGCACGATGCAGAGGAGGAGAGCCCACCTGGCGACGCGCCCGAGCAGAGCGCCCTCGCCGGCGCGCAGCGCGGCTCCCACGCCCTGCGCTGGCTCACGACCGCGCCCGCGCCACCCTTCATTCATCACCATGGCTTCCTTCGCTCTCCGTGCCCCCGCGAACGGCAGGGCCGACGCGGCACGCTAGCACGAGCAGAGAGCAGACGCGAGCGCTGGGCGAGACACGCCTCGGTGAAGCCTAGAGCACCGGACTAAGCGACGACATCAAGCTGCACGGGCGTATGGCAGCGGACCCGTTCGGGGGTCTCATGCGCGCTGGGGGCCTGCCGGGGCCCCACCCCCGCGCGGAAGAGAAACGCGGCGAGGTGCGCATCGTCGCCCACGAAGAGTGACGCACCCAGGTCCACGCCCACCTCGTCCGCGAACGCACACAGGGCCTCCGCACCCCCCTCAAGCGTGATGTCCAGCCGACCATAGAGACGAGGCCCGAAGACGCTGTCGACGATCTCTAGGACCTCGTCGAGCACCTCCGAGGACACCGCACCCCCCTCCGCAGGGACCAAGGCGACCAAGGGCAGACGCTCGACCAGCGGACCGCCGAGGTATCGACGCAGCCGCCACCCGACCCGCGTCGAGGACGTGCCTGCGAGCAGCTCTGCGAACTGTTGCACGTCAAAGAAGAGTACGGGTTGCGTGTTCATGACGACCTCCGAGCCGCGCCAGGGGGCGCCATCTGCGCCACCTCGTCGCAATCTTGCAATGACCGTGCCAAGCTCTACGCCTCACCCAAACCCTTGCAAATACTCAGCAATGCTGCGACGCTCGCGAACACCCGTGCCAAAGAGGTGACCAAGCGCGGACGCTCCTGACCCCAAGGTGACAAAGCGCGTCACTTGGACACCGACCTCGCGCGGCGCCTCGTTCAGCCGATCCCGACCAGGGCCAGGAGGCTGCGCCGCGTCTCTGGGTTCACGGCCGAAGCCAGCGCCAAGGAGACCACGAGACCGATGGTGACGTAGAACACGTCCTTGCCGATCAGCCGCGCGATAAAGCGCAAGCTCCGGCGCTCCCCCTTCGCGTCCGTCAGCGCCATGGCGAGCTCTCGACCGGCCAAAAGGCCAATGAAGACCCACGTCGTCGACATGGGGACCGGGTTCAGCGCCTTGAAGTAGTAGAGGATGCTCGCGTAGATGACGTCCAGGATCGTCGCAGCGCGGACGTCCACAACGTTCTTCTTCTCCGTCACCACCTGTTGAATGCGGTCACCGCGCAGGTAGAGGAGCACACCCAGGCCGAGCATGATGACGACCGCGAAGAAGGCAAACTCCGCAGCGCTCAGGGCCCGCGGCAGGAAGACCGCGATGTTCGCCGCGTCCTGTTGGAGCCACACGCTCCACAACGCGCCGGACGCGATCCATTGCGCAGGACGCCACCAGCGCGCCGGCTCTCCCTTCAGAATCCACCGGAACACCGGTGACAAGACAAACCACATCCCAAAGGCCACCCCAAAGGCCACGAAGTAGCCCGTCACGCTCTTGGTCAGCATGTCCCCGATCCCTTCGGGCTGGGTCGCAAAGCACGAGAGCAAGAGGAAGGTCGTCGACACCGGCATCCGCAGCCGCGTGAGCGTCAGAAGAAAGAGCGGCGCAGCGACCTGCAGGAAGTTGAACGAAGACGGCGCCTCTGAGAACCCCCGAGACTGCAGGCGCCCGTAGGACACATCGCCAGCATAGGTCGACCACGAGTAGTAGGTCGTCGCCAAGAAGATCCCAGCGATGAAGATCCACAACACCCACCAGCGGCTCTGCTGGTTGGACGCCAGGAAGGTGCCGATCGTCTGGATGCTGTCGTTGGCGATGGCAGAGTACGCCGCGAACACGAAACCCACCCACATCGCGATGTGCGGGATGTTGAAGGTCGCCCCGGCGATGAAGAAGCCGGTGGTCAGCACGACCAAGAACACCCGCTCCCTCGTCGCGATCTCCAGCAAGTTGTTCATCCAGCTTGGCGCTAGACCCGGTGACGGCGTCTCTTCGCTCCGGGGGCTCGACATGGGACTCCTCTACCTGGGTAAGCCCACGCAAAGCGGGCAGCGGGGCGGGCGCCAAGACCCTAACCCCTCTTTGTGACGTTCTTGCTACAAGCGCGTGAAAGGCCTCATCCGGATCGTGGCCGCCAGCCGCAGCGGGGCCAAGGTGAACACGACGTGTCAAACTACGCACGCGCTCAGCGGCCGCGCTGCTGGACTACGCCGAGCCTGGGTCCTGAATCACGAGGCAGCAAGACAAGCGCTGCAGCGCCCCCCAAGCGAGGGGTTCCGCCGGGGGGCGCCATCGGCAGCCTTTCCAGTCGACGAACGCCGCGTCGTGCACGAAGGCCAGGACGCGGCCTTGCGCAGCCTCCGCAGCCAGCGTACATTGCGGCCGCAGACATGGCGCTCCGCACGGCCGGGCGCGTCTCTGCCCCACGTCGCGCGGACCCAACCCACGATCGGGCGCCGCAGCCACGCCCCCAGAGCCACGGCCGTCGGACGCCTAGCGCCGACATGGAACTCGAGGTTGTCATGGTCAAGGTGATCGCGCGCTACCGAAACGGGTTGATCGTCAAGGGCAGCACTCCAGACTTCGTACAGGGTCGAGAGTTCTTCCATGTCTCGCTCTGGGAAGATCCTACGCAGGTAGTCACGGTTCACACGCCCGACCTGAAGGCCCTGTTCTTCGTGCGTGACTACGAAGGCGACTACACGCACATTGAGCGCAACACCTTTGACGATCCTGTCGAAGCCAGCGCCCACCCCATCCGCGTTGTCTTCTCCGATGACGAAGAGCTGATCGGCACCACCCGAAGCTACCACCCCGAACGCCAAGGCTTCTTCCTCGTCCCAGCCGACGAAGACTCCAACATCGAGCGCTGCTACGTCATCAAGGCCTCCACCAAGCTCGTCGAGCTGCTCTGAGCGTCAGCCCAACGACGCAGCGAGCGGAGCCGCGCAGCTTGGCCGTAACCTTCCGGAACGGCGACTTAGCCCGCGCGCGACGCGCTGACAAACGCGCCCAACCGACGAACGTGAACCATCGAGTGCTGGCACTTGCGGACCAGCGCTCCAGGCCAAGGCATCCGATAGCGTCGGGGGAGGAAGACCCTATTGGAGCACCCCGGGAACCTGTTTCAGGCTTGCCCCTGCCACAATACGTCTAATTCGGTTGCGAAACTGGCATCAACGCCCTAGTGGCTGCTGAGGAGAAGGCAGGAGGGTCACCATGCGCGTGCTTCGCTTCATCGTCGAGAACCACCGGTCCTTCCGGGAGGTCGAAGAGCTGAGCTTCCTGGCGACAGCGCGGACCGACGAGACCGGGGATGTCATCGACGGGTCCATCCACGCCGCGCACGGTCTCCTCCCTGTCGTCGGGGTGTATGGGGCAAACGCTTCCGGGAAGAGCAACCTGCTCGAAGCCCTTCTGATCATACCCGTCCACTTAAGGTCTGAAGGACCGCCTCCGGGCTTGCCGTCGGATCCGCTCCGTGATCTACCATCGTCGG
>ERZ869909.180-NODE-180-length-93728-cov-7.167473_pt1 | contig 93728 bp, 68 predicted proteins | sample MGYA00520892_ERZ869909 | MGnify/ENA primary metagenome ERZ869909 (study PRJEB32215, sample SAMEA104723947) | bioreactor metagenome | biome: bioreactor; feature: anaerobic bioreactor; material: water | place: China | collected 2015-03-12 ... | reverse complement strand
CCTAGGTGATGGACCGCCCGATCCACCGCTGCCAGCGAGGCCGCGAAGGAGCCCAAGGCCGCGGGCCCCATGTCCTCCCAGCGCGCCTGGTGGTCCCGGGGGACGATCCACACTTCGTAGGAGCGTGAAGGCGCGCGAGGCACCAGGGCCACGTGGTGGGAGGTCTCGCACACGAGAGTCGCCCCAGCGCGGAGTGCGTGCTGCAGCTCGTCGCAGAGCGCGCAAGGCGCGACCACGTCGGGTGCTTGCAGCGGGAGCCAGCTGCGTTCAATCCACGGCGGCAAGAAGGGCGTCGCCAGGATCTGCGCGTGCGGGTGGGCGACCGTCGCCCCTGCCGAGGCCCCGCGGTTGCTGAAGAAGGCCGCATAGCGGAGGGCCGGGTCCCGGCGGAGGGCACGGAGGCGTCGTTGGACGAGCTGCAGGAAGGCAACACGGTCCTCTTCAGCGCGCGCGAAGTAGGGGGCGCTGTGGTCGCGGCACTCGATCAGGACCTCGTGGCGACCGTAGGCGTCGGGCTCTGTGGGCCGAAGCGCGGGGTAGCGATTCCACACGGCGCGCGCGCGCCAAGCACCGGCGGAAGGGACGGCGTCGAGCGGCGCCGCGGTGTCCTCCTCGTGGCCTGGACAGAAGGGACAGCGTCCCTCCGCAGCGCTGTCACCGGCGTTGAAGCGAGGGCGCTCGCGGCGCTCGGGACAGAGAATCACCCACTGGTCGAGGCAGGGGTCCTTGCGGAGTTCAGCCATGTTCCCCATCCTCTCGCCTTGCGGGACCCGCCGGCGGGACCAGCGCGGCGGGAGGGCTGCTGTGCGTGCGCCGTTGAGGTTGATGGCGTTGCTGTGCGTCACGCGCGCTCTGCAGCAGCCGGGCCAGCAGATCCCTGTGCCAGGTGGGGGGATGTGCGTCCTTGAGGAGAGTGAGGTGGAGGAGCTGGAGACAGGTCAGTGGTGGCCTCTGGTTCGCGTCGACGCCCTGGGTACGCTGCCTCGGGTGTACTTTGCAGGTACGCGGAGGGTGTTGCTGGTCCGCCTTCGTGATGGCGAGCTGCGCGCGGTTGCCGACGCGTGTCCGCACGCAGGGTCCCGCTTGTCCCAGGGCAGCTTCGCCGGAGACTGCGTGACCTGCCCGCGTCATGGTTGGGTGTTCTCGCTTCGAGACGGCGCGTGCGCCGAGCATCCGGTGTATCGCCTGCGCACCTACCCGCTGCGCGTGGAGGCAGGCGCTGTTGAGGTGTGGGTGGCTGAGGTCTGGTGAGCGCTCACCGACCAAGCATGCCCCGCTCTCTCATGGCTGAGGCGATCCGCACGAGGCGATCGCGGCAGCGCAGGTAGGTCTCGCGGTCCTTGCCGATGGGGTCCTCGACTTCCAGGGTAGGGTCGTCGGGATCGAGAGAGCCGGCGTAGACGATCTTGGGTTGCAGCCCGGGGTCAAGCTTGACGAGGTGGCGCTCGTGGGCCGCCTCCATAACGAGGATGGTGTCGGCGTGCCGGAGGATGCCGAGGCTGATTCCCTGCGACCGGTGATTCCGCAGGTCCAGGCCGAGCTCCTCCATCACGGCGATGACCTCCCGAGGAGCCTGGCGTGCCTCCAGCCCCAAGGTCCCCATCGAGATGACGGCCACAGACAAGCCCGAGTCGTTCGCTTCACGCTTGACGAGGCGTTCGGCCATCGGCGAGCGGCAGAGATTTCCAGAGCAAATGGTGATGATGCGTTTCATGAGGACCAAGGCATGAGTGGGGGAAGCCCGGGGATGCGGTCGCGGTGGGGCTTGGGCCACGCGCGCGGGGTGCGCGGCAGCAGGGGGCCCAGAGGCCGGGCGTTGAGGGTATGCCAATAGAGGAAGGTTGCGCCCGGGTGGCGGTCGAGGTCCTCCAGCAGGGCAGCGTAGGTGCGCGCCGTGTAGGTGCTGTCCAGCTTGATTCCCTCGCTGGCGCCGCGACGAAGGGCTTGCTCTGCGGCGGGGAGGGGGATCCCGTACCCCTTTCCGAAAAATCGGCCGGTGAGTTCGATGCGCGGCAGCGCCGGCATCCTGGGTCCTCCGGCTCGCTGCAAGAGCGTGATCTGGCCTCGCAGCAGCTGCCGCACGAGGGTCTGGTTGCAGACGATGCGGTCTGTGACGCGGACGCCGACCACCGTGGTGGAGGTCACTCCTGCGAGTCCGAGGCCCAGCGCGAGGCCCGCGAGGGTTCCTGCGGTGCCCGCCGTGACGTAGAGGCGCTCGGGCATGTCGGCCCCCCGCGCGCGCAGCGCTTCCACAAGCCAGAGGCCTGCGTTCGCGTATCCCAGAGCGCCGCATGCCGACGAGCCGCCTCCAGGGATGTAGCAGTCGTCACCGAGGAGCGAGCGTAGCTGAGCGAGGAGGATGTGCCGTGGGAGGTGGCTCGGGTGGTCGACCAGCGTGGTGGTCGCCCCTTGCTCCAGCAGCGCGGCGAGGTTGGTCTCAACGTGAGGGTTGAGCGGCTGCGGGAACTGGAGGACGTGGCTGAGCAGGCCGCACTGTCGCGCGTAGACCGTCGTCGCGAGGGCGTGGTGGGAGCCGATCGCGCCGACCGTGACGACACGCTTGGCTCCTCGGCGGAGCGCGTCTCCGAGCAGGAACTCCAGCTTGCGCACCTTGTTGCCGGCGTAGGCATCAGCGATGTCGCTGTCGTCCGCGATCCACAGCCTGTCGCCGAGCGTGAGGGCCAGGGTGGCGGGGCGCGTGAGCAGGGAGACGCGCGGCAGCTCGCTGGGACGAGTCACGAGGTCGAGCAGCGGGTGCATGGGGGCCGGGGTGCGTGTTCGGAAAGGCGCACAGCGTGCGAGACCGGACCTTGCCAGAGCGCGCTGAGGTGCGCAACGCCGAGAGGCGCGTGCAGGCACGGAGGAGGAGATGGACGAGTCGCGGCTGCGTTATGATGAGAAGACCCGGGTGCTCTCGTATGACAGCGAGGGCGCGTTGCCCGCTGAGGTCGGGAAGACCTTGGGGCGCTGGGCGCGTGAGGGGATGTGGCGGGGCAAGCCTGTGGCCTCGGTGGAGGTGTGCTTCGCGGACACGGGGATCGCTGCGAAGCAAGCAGACGCGATGGCCTTCTTGGGCCTCGTCTCTCGCGGACCCTCGGGGGTCGCGCCCTCCAGCGCGTCCTTCTCGGTGCGCTCTGATTTTGGGGTCGAGGAGTGAGCTTCGAGCTGGGGGCGCGGGGCGGTCAGACCTTCGTTGGCTGGTCGCAGGCTGCGATGGAGGACCTCTGCGAGGCTCTGCTCGCCCCGGTCGGTGGGGATGAGGTCGCGCGTGATGCCCGCTGGGCGTGGGAGGCCTACGACTGGAACTGTCAGGAGAGCTGGCGTCCCTTCACGCGGACCGCGCTCAGCGCGGACGCGTTGGCGCAGCGCACGTGGGTGGTCCGCGTGCGCTCCGCGGGCGCGCTGGCCGTCTTGTCCCTGGGTCGTGATGGTAGCGACGTGCTGGCCCTGGTCCGGGGTAGCGGCGACGTCAGCCTCGCGGGTGTGCGCGCGTGGGCGGAGGCGCTGGGCGGACGGGGGTTCTGGGAGCATTGGCTGCATCACCCCCCGAGCACCGCGCAGTGGGTCGAGGAGAGCGGGAACGCGCCCTCGGAGGACGCGCCGGTGCGCTGCGCGCTCTGGGGCGGGTGCAGGGACGAAGCACCATCGCGGCGGAGGTCCGTCTGGGCTAGGCACCACAGCGAGGTCGGTCCGCGCCTCCGCGTTTCCTGGGAGGGGCTCGGCGACAGCGCCAGCGCTGCCCTCTGCCGGGCGTGGCGCTGAACCGAGCGCCAGCGCACGTGGGTCGCAGCGCGCGAGCGCGGTGGTGTCGCTGCAAGGGCCGGCTCCGCATCGCGGGCGACCAGAGCGGCCTCTTGTGGGTTGTTGTGGAGTGGCCCGGGACGGATTTGAACCGCCGACGCAGGGATTTTCAGTCCCTCGCTCTACCCCTGAGCTACCAGGCCCCAGGTGGAGGGCGGTGGGTAGCAAAGCGGGCGCCGCCGTGTCAAGCGCAAAGGGGAGCTGCGCCCGCGCCACGCGGGGTCGCCTCGGGCGGGGTCGCGCGCTGGCTCTTGACGTCGCAGGGAGGCCCCGAATCGCGCGTAGCGGGTCCCCGCGGCGTGCGTGTTGCAAAGGGGGTACAAGTGCAGTACAACCCCCGCCTGGTGTGCGGGCGGCCCCAGCGTGAGCCTCTCTGAGGCAGGCGAGTGAGCACGTGGGACGCTTCGCGGAGTCATTGCCTTTAGTCGGGGAAGCGTGAGGATGACAGAGCGCAAGAGACGTGGCGCCATGGGCGCGAGCCGGCGGAGCATCCTTGTGGGTGCGTGCGCCTTTGGGGCCTTGCTGGCGTCGTGCGACACGACCGCGTTCGTGACGTTGCAGACGACGCGGATCACACGGGTGAGCACCACGGGCGCCGTGGCGAACGTGTGCAGCGAGTCGGACAACCGGGCCCAGTTCCGCTTCTCGCTGACCAATCAGCGTCAGCGGATCGTCACGCTGGGCGATGGTGTGACCGCGGATCGTCGGGTCGTGCGGCTCTCGGCGGACGATATCCGTCCGGGAATCTCGTTGTTCGAGCTGCGCTACTTCGCGACGCCCGCGGTGACCTGCACGAGCGCGGCTGACTGTTCGTCCGCCGGCTTGGCCGGATTCTCCTGTGAGCCGGTCAATCCCTTTAGCGCGGCGACGGAGGCGGCCGTGGTGCCGCGTGCGTGCGCGTTCGTCCCGGACCTCCAGCGCCTGACCCTGGATGATCGCGGGCCCGGCGAGGAGCCTGGGTTGTCCGACTTCAACGCGCTGGAGCGGCCGAAGCTCGTCGCGGTGCTTTACGCGAACGGATCGTCCATGCTCGGCCGTGCTCCGGGCGGTGAGGTCTGCGCCTCGGACGTCCCTGGCTTGCCTCCTGGCTGTGTGCCGGATCGGGCGAATCTTCGTTACAATGCGTTCCGGCAGCTTCGGGCTGAGCTGAACCCGCGCGAGCGCGCCCAGCGTCCGGGTCACCGCATGTGTGCGATGGCGTTCTCGTCCAGCCAGGGGCGGGGAGAGTATCGTTTTGTTCGCGGTGACACGGGCAGGCGCCCTGTTGACGGGTGTTTTGAGCTGGTGCCGAACGACGCCTTCGACGCGTCGTCTGCGCTGGACGCCTACAACCAAGAGGTGGGCAGCCGTACCGGCCTTCTGCAGGACCCCAGCTTCCCGGCGGGTGACCGCAACGTGTGGGCTGCGCTCCTGCGTACATTGGACGAGATGGGCCAGAGCCGCACGCTGGAGCCGCGCCTTCGGGTGTCGGATGTGCACCTGATCGTGGTGACGGACGGGCCGGACAATGGCTCTTCGACGAGCGAGGGCTCGGACACCTTTGGGACCCCTTCGGCGGTGCTGGAGGCTGTCGCCGATTTGACGACGCGCTTCGGGCGCACCGTCCAGATTCACTTTGTGCACGTGGATCCGCAGCAGCAGTTGGTGGGTAACTCGGGCTTCGTGTACCGGAACCCCACGGGTCCGATCGACGACTTCTCGATGGTGGCGTGCGAGACAGGCGGGACGTACCAGTACACGACGCGCATTGAGTCTCTGCCTGCGCTGCTGGGTGGGGTGGGTCGCCATATCAACTACCACATGCAGGCCTACCTGCGCTGGCCGGGCGTAGACGCTCTGCCGCCGGGGGCGTACCAGATCTCGGGTGAGCTGCGCTTCGAGATCTTGGACGACGAGGGCAACCTGCGCTTCGGAGGCCGGATCGATGAGGGCGAGGACGTGTTCGAGGACGTCGGTGGTGATCGGCGCGTGGACAACCGTCTGATGCTCTTCCGCCGTCCAGTGAACGACTCGTCTGGAGGCAATCCCTTGCCGCTCCCCTCGGAGGGTGGTGAGGGGGTGGTGCCGTAGTGAAGGGCGGGCGCAGGGTACGCGCGCTTTGTGGGGATCTCACCCCGGAGCAGCGACCTGCCTTCGCGGTGTCTTGGTGTTGTCGTTAAGGTTGGGGTCGCGAGACCTTGAATTCTGAGAAGAGGCTTGAGAATGGAAACAACGCGGTGGTGGGTGGTTGGGCTCGCCTTGCTCCTGTGTCTCGCTGTGCTCCCGGCCGCCGCGTCGGCGCAGGGTCGTTCGGGTGATGTCGGGGCTGACGAGTTTTTGGGCAGCCTTGAGGACGATCTGGATGCCTTCTGGTCAGAGCGCCGGGGTATCCGGGTGTTGCAGCGCCGTCTCTTCGAGAAGGACGGCCGTCTGCAGCTCTCGCTCTACACGGGGATCATCCCGAACGATCCCTACGTGAGCTACTTCCCCATCGGCGGTCGCCTCTCCTACTACATCAGCGAGCCGATTGGCTTCGAGCTGTCCGGTTCTTGGAACGGCGACACCCTGGTGTCGACCACCGAGATCGGGGATCAGTTCCGCGAGGCTGGCTACCTCTTCTTCCCGCGCGATCAGCAGCGGTGGAGGGCCAACGCGTCGGTGTTGTGGGCACCCCTCTACGGGAAGTTCTCGCTCCTGGGTCGCAAGATCGCTCACTTCGATTGGAACTTTGCGGCGGGTTTTGGTGTTCTCGGTGTAGAGACGCCTCCGGAGGATCGCCTCAACGAGCCGGAGTCGGAGATCAAGCCAGAGGTATTGGTGGGGACCGGATGGACGCTGTGGCTGACCCAGAACTGGACGCTGCGCCTCGACTACCGTCAGTTCATCTTCCAGAAGTCCAGCGGCGGTGTGGCGCTGCCCTCCGAGCTGAGCCTCGGCGTCTCCTACTTCTTCTAGGTTTGGCTAAGTGACGCGGGAGGGTCGTCTCCTGCGCGCGCTCAACGGGTAGTGGCCATGAAGCATCTCATTCGACAGTCCCGTGTAGGGCGGGCCGTCTTCGCGCTTGTCCTGGTCGCCGCCACCCTTGTGGGTGCGGCGCAGGCGTCAGCGCTGAGCCGCCAGGACATCTACAATCTACTGAACTCTGGCCTCTCTCCTGACCTCATCGTGAACGTGATCCGGTCCTCGACGGCGCCTGTGACGGTGACGGAGGGCGAGATCACGCAGATGCGGGCGGAGGGCGTACCGGAGCCCATCCTCGCGGAGCTCTGTGTGCGTGTCGGCTGTGGCGCCGCGCCGGCACCCGGCCCCGGCCCTGGACCCGGCTTTGGGACCCCAGGCTTGGAGCAGGAGTTTGAGCGGCAGCGTGCTCTTGAAGAGGAGCGCCGTCGGCAGGACATGCAGCGCATGGAGGAGGAGCGGGAGGCCATGCGCCGTCGGATGGCGGAAGAAGAGGCGCGCCAGGGCGCAGCGCAAGCCGCCATCGGCGACCTTCTGCGCGCGGAGCGCTTGCTGCGCGATCGCCGCTACGTACAGGCCGCAAGCACCTTCGCCGAGTATCTTGGCGCCCAACGGCCGGCTCCGGGGTCCGAGGAGTATGGTCGCGCGCTCTTCGGCTATGTGAAGGCCATGTTCGGCGCCGGGTACCGCTACAGTGTCCGCCAGGAGGTGTTGGAGCTGGCGCTGATGGGCCCGCAGACACCCTTCTTTGAAGAGGCCTTCGACATGCTTGCGACCGTCGTGTCGGAGCTCGACGTCACGGACCCTCGAATCGAAGCCCTCGCGAACATGACCGTCGGGCACATGAGCCAGGCTTTCCAGGATCGCTTTTCCTTCACGCTCGGCCGCGCCTTCCGGTCCTTCGGCGATGCTGCGCGCGCGCAGCAGATCTTTGAGCGGATCAGCGCCGACTCGCCCGAGCGTGCGCGGGCCTATCACCTCTCCGGGACGATGTACTTGGCGGCCAACCAGAACCGCCGCGCCGTGGAGTCGTTCCAGAGCGCGGTCAGCGCAGCACGGCGTACAGGCCTCCAGGACGTCGAGGAGCTGGCCCACCTGGCGCTGGCGCGGATTCTCTTCAGCATCCGGGAGTATGACGCCGCGCTTTACTACTATCAGAAGATTCCCTCTGCTTCTCCGCGCCGGCCGCAGGCCATCTTCGAGACGGCTTGGGCCTACTTCATGAAGAACGACTTTGATCGGGCCGTCGGGACCCTGCACAGCCTGCACAGCCCATTCTTCCAGCGATACTTCTGGCCCGAGCTCTACGTCTTGGAGGCAGCCGCGTACTTCGAGACCTGCAACTTGCGGGACGCGGAGCTCGCGGTAGCCATGTTCCGTCGCAACGTCGCGTCCATGCAACAAGACGTCGAGCAGTTCCGGCTGCTGACGGTGAGCCCAGAGGCCATGTGGGCCGCGGTGGTGGAGTACTACGACCGCTTGGGCACCGATGGAGCCAATCTCCTGCCGCAGGCTGCGGTCCGCACGGTGCTTCGCCATCCGGAGTTCCTTGCGAAGTATGAGCAGTTGAACCTCCTCATCGCGGAGGCAGCGCGTCTGCGTCGCGACGGCGCGGCCCTCGGCGCGTGGACCGACGACCTCGTCAACGAGATCGATGCCCAGATCGAGGTGCGCCGCATCGACGCGGGCCTCTTCGTCGACCGGCGCCTTGAGGAGCTCAGCAACGAGCTCACCGACTGGTCGGTCAAGGCGCAGGAGGTGGATGTGGAGATCACGGTGGAGCTGCGTCGCATGATCGCCCGCCAGCGGGAGGGCAGCGTGACCGGTGAAGGCGGCACCTCGACCTTCGTGCTGGCGCAGGACTGGCAGTTCTGGCCCTACGAGGGCGAGTACTGGCTCGACGAGGTCGAGCACTTCCGCGCGAACCTTACGAACTACCGCGACGCCGACAACCGCTGCGTGATTCCGGAAGACAGCCTCTGAGCTTAGGGTGAGGAAAGGGGAGATGAAGACGTGTAACGCATCAGGGCTCGGCGCCCTCCTACTCGGCGTCGCGCTGGCGCCATTGCACGGCTGGGCGCAGGGCTACGGCAACGCCGGGATGCCCGAACGCGATTGTTCGCCGGAGGCCATCGAGTATCAGCGGGAGCTGGAAGCGGCGTACAGCCGCGGCCCCCTCGATCGAGCTGCGTCCCGCCTGCCTAGCGGGCTCTCGGTCGCGGAAGCGGAGGCGCTGAGGCAGCGTGAAGAGGAGCTTCAGCGTCGTGAGATCGAACAGTACGACGGCCTGCTCGCGAGTATGCCGGAGACCTATCGCCGGCGCGCAGAGATCCTCTTCCGCAAGGCCGAAGCGACCCGCCAGCTCGCGCAAGTGGTGAACCTGGCGGAACGCGCGGTGTTCGACGAGTGCATGTCGAACTGGTTCATCTGCGTCTCCGACGAGATCTGCTACGAGCCCGTGCCCGACTACGCACCGGCGATCGCGATCTACCGGGAGATCGCGAGGCAGCACTCCGACTACGAGCGTTTGGACGAGGTCTTCTTCCGCTTGGGCGAGAGCCTCATCGAGAACAACCAGGGATCAGAGGGCGTGCAGACCCTCCACCGCCTGGTGAGCTCCTACCCGCAGTCGCGCTACGTCGCTGAGGCGCACCTGCTGATGGGTGACCACTTCTTCGACAACGACCTCCTCTTGGCTGCTCGTCAGAACTACGACGAGGTGATGCGTTTTCCGAACTCGGACGTCTACCCCATCGCCATCTACAAGCTGGCCTGGGTCGACTACAACGAGATGCAGTTCACAGACATGTTGGGGCGGCTCCAGCGCGTCGTGCAGCTCATCGACGAGGGCCGCGTTCAGCGCGCAGACCTGCGTCGCGTCGCGCTGCGGGATATGCTGTTGGCGTACGTGGAGCTGGACGACGGCTGGCGCGCTGCCCGTGAGTACTACGAGCGCCTGGAAGGCGAGGACATGATGCGCACGATGCTGGGTCGCCTGGCCGACATGCTCGACGAGCAGGGCAAGGACGAGCAGCGGGTGGCTGTGCTCGACTTCTTCCTCCAGCGCTACCCCCTGGACGCTGCTGCGCAGCGCTGGTCAGCGCAGACCCTGGACTCGCTGGACAAGATCGGCGATTGGCCGCGCAGAGAGGCACGTGCCCGTGCGTTCATCGAGGCGCTGGAACCCGGTGGCCGGTGGTGGAACGCGCAGGCGAGCAACCCCGCCCTGCAGCAGACGGCCTTCCGCTTCTCCGAGCAGACCTTGCTGGGCATCATCAACCGCAACTTCTCGGAGGGTGAGCGTCTCACCACGATGCCCGCCGTACAGCACGAGCTCTTCGTGCGGACCGCGTCCGACTATGAGCAGTTCTTCCGGCGCTTCCCGGAGAGCGACGTGCTCTACGATGAGCGTTTCAACTACGCGGTCCTCCTCTACACCCGTCTAGCCAACAGCGGGACCTACCACGCGCGGCTGCAGGTCAGCGAAGAGGAGTTCTTGGCCTACCTGCGGCAGGCAGGCCATGCCTTCCGTGCGGTGGTGGAGATGGATCCTTCGCCTGACGCCGAGCATGCCGAAGAGGCGGCGGTCAGCGCGCTGCAGATTTACGACGACTTCATGAAGCGCGAGGTCCCGGACATCAACCAGCCCATCCCCCCCCCGCACCTCTTCGTGTTCGGGGAGCGGACGGAGCTTGGGCCGGCGAGCCAGGATTTTGTGGAGATCGTGGAGTGGTTCTCGAACATCTTCCCGGAGCACGAGCTGATCCCTGCAGCGTCATGGTTGGCCGCCGCGCTCTACCTCCGCGCGAACCAAGTGGGTGAGGCCGCCGCGCGCTTCGAGACCATCATCGAGCACCATCCGGAGCACCGCTTTGCGCAAGAGGCGGCTCTGGCAGCGTTCGTGTGCTACAACCATGTGCAGAACTGGGAGCGGATCGAGTCCGTGGCGCGGCGCCTGTTGACCGTGTGTCAGCGCGTGCGCGGCTCGGAGATCTGTGACCGGGGCCGGCTGGAGGGTGCAATCGCGTACTCGATCAGCAACCAGGCGTCGGACATGATGGCTGCGGGCGACCGCCTCGCGCTGGAAGGGCAGACGCGGGAGTCCGAGCGACTCTTCCTGCAGGCCGCCGAGAAGCGGCTGGCGCTCTTTGAGGAGTTCCCCACGTCCGAGTGGTCGCCTGACGCGCTCTTCGACGCGGCGGCGACCTTCGAGCGCGCGCGGCGCCTCGAGGTTTCGTTGCGCAGCTACCACAACTACCTGGAGAGCTACCCAGAGCACGGGCGGATCGGCGATGCCCGCTACGCGCTTGGCCGGATCTACGATTCTCAGGCTCGCTTCCGTGAGGCCGCGGACTTCTTGGAGAGCCTCGCCAATCACCCCGAGCACGAGATGCTGGGTGACGCGTTGGTGCGTGCGGCGAGGCTGCGCCAAGCGCTCAGCGAGTTTGACCGTGCGCGCGAGCTCTTTGACCGCGTCATCACGATGGAGGCGGGCTCGGACGACGCGAAGGCGCTCCACTTCGAGGTCGCTCAGATGGAAGAGCGGCGTGGTGATCTGGAGGCCTCGTACCTTCGGCTCGAGCGCTTCCGGCGCGAGTTCCCGACGGACGCGCTCCGTGGCTATCTCGCGCTGGGTCGGATGGCGCAGATCCGACGCGAGCAGGGGCGCATGGCCGACGCGATGCGGCTCTATGGACAGCTCCTTGATGCGTTCGGGCGGGGCCAGGCGGCCGTAGAGAACGGGCGGATGGTGGGCTGGGTGGTTGAACCTGGTGGCAACTTCGCGAACGAGGGGGAGCGCCGTCAGGCGCTGGCCTTCGCCGCCGAGGCGCGCTTCTTCGAGGCACAGGCTGCGTTTGAGCGTGCGAACGTAGCCGACCTGACCTACCGAGCGGGCCGCGTCCAGGAGCTCGCGGACAAGCTGGTGCGGCGCGGTGAGCTTGTTGAGGCTGCGCAGCTCGAGATGATGGAAGTGATCGCCTACCGAGCGGCGACGTGGGCCGTGGCCGCGTCGTTGCGTGTCGGGCAGCTCTACCACAATTTCTACAAGGACGTGATGCGGGTCCCGGCGCCGGACTTTGACGCGTGCCTCGACCGCTTCAACGACTACGACGCCTGTGAGCGCCAGGACGAGCTCTACAACGAAGTGCTCTATCGCTTCGCGGATCCCCTCGTGGGACGTGCTACTGAGGCACTGCTCGCGGGTCGAGACACCGCGATGGCCGAGCAGGTGTTCAGTTCATGGACGACGGAGCTGCTCGCAGAGCTGAACGACATCAACCGCTCCTTCCGGACCGGAGGCGGAGAGGGTGTGGTGGCCGATCAGACCGCTGATCGCTTCATCACCACCGGGTATATCCTGGATCTGTCGGCGAAGGAGCGTGCGTTCAGGGAGTTCCAAGAGCGCTACGAGCAGTATCTCTATGAGCAAGAGCTGCAGCGCCTCCAAGAGGAGGGCGTGGAGCAGGAAGGCCAAGGACCGGCGGCGTCGAGCGCTGGGGGTGGCCGGTGAGCGCGCAGAGGAGGGGTAAGAGCATGAAGTCTGGTCATCGTTCGTGGGCGGTCGTGCCGTCGGGGCTCGTGCTCGCGTTGGCTGTGGGTCTGCTGGGTGCCTGCGGCGGCACGCAGCGGGTGGAGGTTGTCGTCGAAGCGGAGCCGGAAGAGGAGATGATCGAGGAGATCGTCGGCGTGGTTCCCGCTGCGATGGGAGCGTTCAACCGTGGTGTTCGCGCGCTGCGGCGCGCTCCTAGCGACTACGACGCCGCCGTACGGGAGTTTCAGTCGGCGATCGCGCTCGATCCGAACTTCTGGGAAGCTTACGAGAACCTGGGTCTGGTATTCCTCGACCTAGGCCGCTTCGACGAGGCCGTCGCGACCTTTGAGCAGCAGAGCGTCGTGATGGCGGAGCTGCGTGAGCGTCAGTGGCCCGTGGAGCGGAGACCCGAGATTTTCTTGAACTTGGGCAAGGCGCACGCGCTCGCCGGGCGGGTCGACGCTGCGGCGGAGGCGTTTCGCGCCATCCTGCGCATCGCTGAGGAGGAGGGAGAGGACGCTGTCTCTGCGTCGGCGATGGCGGAGGCACGTGCGAACATGGCCGCGCTCTTCGCCATGACGGGCGACCACGCAGGTGCGGAGCGGATGATCGCTGAGTTGCTCGTGGCGACGCAGGACGATGTCGGGGCGTTGAATGTGTTGGCGAGCCTCTACAAGGAGCGTGGCGATCTACAGATGGCTCGGTACTTGTGGGAGAAGACAGACGACTTGATCGTGTTCCGTGTGGAGCGTCTGCAGCAAGACGACCAGTACGAGGGCATGAACGAGGAGACGGCGGCGCGTGTCCGTGACTTGAACGAGCAGCGGGTAGCGCGGCTGGAGATGGTCCGGTCGGACCTCTTGAATGAGCTGGGGCTTGTGGCCTTTCAGGAGGGCGCTCACCAGCGCGCGGCCCGGCTCTTTCAACGTAGTTTGGACCTGAACCCCCGGAACTTTGCGGCGCGCATGAACCTGGCCGCGGTGCTCCTGGAGTACGCGGCCTTCGAGGGTGCCTGCGAGGAGTTCGCGGAGGTGTTGGCGTTGCGCCCGAGGGAGGAGCGTGCCCTGCTCGGGTTCGCGACATGCGCGTACGGCATGGGCGACATTGACGATGCCTACGCTCGCTTTGAGCGCTTGGTGTCGCTCTACCCGAACAACACCTTTGGGATCGCCCGCTTGGGGGACATCGCGTTCCAGGAGCGAAACGATCTCGACACCGCAGAGCGTTGGTACACGCGGCACCTTGAGCTGCGCGGCCTGAGCCGGCAGTCGTGTGAACCACGAGGCGATCGTATCTGCGCGGCGGTGCAGGGCATCCAGCAGATGCGCCAGATGCAGCAGCAGATGGGTACGCCGCCTCCAGAGGGCTGAGGAAGCTGGCGCGGCTAGCACTCCTCCTGGGGCGTAACCCCCGGTGCGGTTGCCCGCCTGTGTTCATCTTGAAGGGGCCGCCGCGTGCGTAGCGTAGGGCACGCAGAGGTGTGTCGGTCAAGGTGGTGCGTTGGAATGCGAGATGTCGCCGTGCTTGTCATTGGTGGAGCGGCGGCTTACACTGAGCGCACCCTGCGTTCAGTGGGGTGGAGACATCAGGGAGAGAGGTGCTGGCATGCGTAGGATGGCAACAGCGGCGATGGCGTTCGTGGTGTTCGGCTTCTTGGGGGTCGCGACGGCGAGTGCCCAGGAGCAAGAGGTCGAGTCGATTTTCTACGACTTCGCGGACATGGACATTGACGGTGACCTGCGGCGACCGGATGGAAGCCTCTTCACCCAACGCGGCGGTGCTGCGTTCAGTCGGCTGCTGGACATGAGCCGTTCCTTCATTGACGAGGTGGAGGCGTCGGCCGAGGAAAGTGCGCTCCGCTGAGGAACGACGTCGACGAAACGTTGTTTTTCCGCGTAGGGAGGCGCTGCTCCGGGCTTCCAGGCATGGGCGGCCCATCGGGTACTTGCATGGCCATGGCTAGCATCGAAGGCAGTTCGAACGGGTAGAGGAACCCATGCGGATAGAGTGCGATAGCTGCGGCGCGCAGTACAACATTGCTGACGAGAAGGTCGCCGGCAAGATGTTGAAGGTGCGCTGCAAGAAGTGCGGCAACATGATCCCAGTGGATGGGCGACAGGTCGCCGCGCCTGGCGCGGGGGCGACCCCAGCCAATCAGCACGCGGTCGTCGCTGCGGTCGGCGAGTGGTTCATCGTCGTGGCTGGGGAGCAGCAGGGCCCACTCTCGGTTGAGGAGATCAAGCGGAGGGTCCAAGGTGGTGAGCTCCCCGGTGATACCTACGTCTGGAAGGACGGGATGGGCGACTGGGAGAGGATCGCGGACCATAGCTCCTTCTCCGACCTCTTCCGCCCTGCAGAGGAGCGCGATGAGGGCTACGACGACGAGGCGACCCGTGTGGTCGCGGCTCCCGCGCACGATGTCGTGCTGGGAGGTGCATCGTCGCTCCCCGGCGTGACGTCATTCCCGACGGGCGCGATCTCCGCGCTGAGCAGCGAGCCGAGACGTGCTGCCTTCGCTGGCGCCGCACCGGTGGACACGGGGCGTGATGCCTTCTTCTCCACGGCCCGTTCATCGGCGATCTCCGGTCCCGAGAGCGCTGAGCCGCGTCCCGTTGGGGCCCGGAACGAGAGTTCGGTGCTCTTCAGCCTGGACAGCCTCGCGGGCGCCAAGGCCAAGACAGCGCCGCTTCAGGCGGAGGCGTCACGGTCCGAAGAGAGCGGGCTCATCAACATTCAAGGACTGCTGGACGCCAAGGGGGGGGCAGGAGCGGCCGCTCCAGCGGCAGCCGCCCCCTCGCCGGCTGCCGGCGCCCTTTCGGGTGGCGGGGCGTCCGCGATGGGTGCGCCGATGGCGATGCCCACGGCCGCGCTGCCTGCGCTGCCTCCTCAACGCTCCAACACGCTGGTGATTGTCGCGGTGGTCGCGCTCGTGGCCATCCTCGGCATGGGCGGCGTCATCGTGTACCTCCTGCTGCAGCCTCCGGCTAGCGCGCCGGTGGTCGCCGAGGCGCCAGCGGAGAGGCCTGCGCCAGCACCTGCACCCGAGGCGCAGCCAGAGCCGCCCGCTGCGGACGAGGCAGCACCTGCGCAGGCCGCAGAGGCGGCCGAGGCGCAAGAGCCGGATGGCGCCGGCGAGCCTGTCGCTGCAGGCGACGACTCCGCTACGGAGGCGGCCGCACCGGTTGAGGCAGGCGCGAGAGCTGCTCAGGCGCCGCGAGAGGCGGCCGCGAGCGCGGTCGCCGCTCCTCGACGCGAGGCACCGGCCGCGGCCGCGCAGGCGCAGCCCGCGCCTGCTGCCGCCCCCGCCGCGGAGCGCCGGCCACCGACGCCGACGAGTGTGCCCATCGAGAGACCCGGCGCGCGGCAACCCGAGCCCGCGCGGACCCCTCCGGCGCCGGCTCAGCCACCCGCCGACGACCGCGTCGCGAGCGTTCTCGAGAGCATCCGCGGAGGGCAGCAGCAGCCGCAGCAAGCGGCGCCAGCGCCTAGCGCCGCCCCGGCAGCCGCCGCGCTGCCCAGCACGCTCAGCCGTGAGGACGTGATGGCCACCATGCGTCGCTACAACTCGCGCTTCCACCGATGCCGCCGGAGCGACGCGGACGCCGGCTCGTACCGTACGTCCTTTGTCATCCAGCCCTCCGGTTCCGTGACCAACGTTGCGGTAGACCAGAGCAACGACGCCGGCACCTGTATCGCCGGCGTCGTGCGGGACATCTCTTTCCCGCGCTTCTCGGGTGATCCGATGCCGGTCACCTACCCGATTCGCATCGAGTAGTCCTGGCGGCCGGTGTCGTGAACGGGTGACGCTGGCCCATGCTCTGGTGGCGTGGGTCGGCCCCCTGAGCGGGGATCACCGCCAACGCGCGTTCGCCTGGTGACGCTGGCCCATGCTTTGGTGGCGTAGGTCGGGCATCTCGTTTCGGCGCTCGTCGGGTACGCCGATGCCGGCCACCGGCCCGGTGCAAGTCGGTGGCTTTGGGAGTTGGGGTTCGGGCGGAGGTCCACCGCCGGGCGCCTCCCTTCCCCTGCGCTTCAGGAGCGCATCGGACCCTGAACTCTGGCTGGGCTGCGTAGGGCTTTGCACGGTAGCCGCCCTCGGTGAAGAGCTCGGCGGGGTTGGGCGCACAGGCCCCTAGGCCCTAAGGTGGCCCGCGGCGCGTTCCCGCGGGGCGCCTACACGCGGGGAAGCGCGAGCCCTTGGACGGGAAGACCCCTCCCCGGCGAGAGCATGAGCGGTGCGGGAGAGCCGCGCCTGGCGAGAGGACCAGGGAGCCCGCTGAGGTAGCCCTAGGGGCGGCGGATGCTGCCGGTGATCCGCACGAGCTGGGTCGTTCGTGGGGTGTTGACGACGTTGGCGTACATGACCACGCCGAGCGTGAAGTGGTGCGCGTGGAGGGCTCCGGTGCGTGGATCGACGAGCAAGTAGCCGTCGCCTTGTCCGCGCCCTTGGGTATCCAGCCGGCTGGTCGTTCGTCCTGGAACGACCACAGGGCCGTTGTAGCGTGCGTCGTAGCGGACCCGAATCAGGATCTGCTCGCGTCCGTCCGCGAGCGTGTAGCCAGCGAAGGTGTATTCGGCGCGCAGGCCACCTTGGTACGTTCCTTCAGCGTCCGCGTAGGCGAGGGAGAAGTCCTGGACCCACGCGTCGCCGATGCGGATCTCTTCGGCAGGGAAGACGGGCACCGCGAGGTTGGTCAGGTCCACCAGGAGCGCATGGGGAGAGAAGGGGGCGTCATCGACTCTCGCGGCGAGACGCGTCTCGACGCGCTCGCCGGTGTCGTTGATCACGCGCTGGACGCGGCTTCCCTGGAGACCGTCTCGGAAGCGCTGGACGTCTTCGGGCCTGGGAGAGCCGGTGAAGCGCAGCTCTTCCGTCCCGAAGGTCCAGACGAAGAGGTTGGTGCGGCGGCCGCTGTGGGCTTGGGTTTGGACCGTGAAGGGCACCCGCATCGTGTAGGAGGGCGTGAGCGCGATGGCGCGGCCATAGGGTGTCGTCTCAACCTGCACCTGCAGTTGGAACCGGTTGCTGTCGCCCGGCCGAAACTGGTGCTGCAGCTGCACAGGGGCCGTCCGCGAGGTGTCCACGTTCTGCGGATGTTCGACGTGGTCGGCAGGGCTCTGCGCGTAGGCAGCCGTTGCGGCGATGCCCACCAGCAAGAACCCAAGGAGACGGGAGAACGAGCGTGGATCGGTCATGGCAGATGCTGGCGTAGGCTGGCGAGTGGGAGCGTGAGGATCGCCCGTCGTTCGACGGTGGGCACAGCATGCCTTGTCGCCGAGAGGCTGTCTATGTTCTGGTAGGTAGCGTCACGGAGAGCAGCACCTGCACGTGCGGGTCGTTGGTCGGGACGCCTGTTCTTGGGCCAGGGGGGCGGGGGTTCATTGCGCTTGGGCGGGGGACGTGGCACGAGACGCGGAGCTGGCTTCTCGGCGGGCGTCGCCGGGCGTGGTGTGCTGGGGTCTTGTCCTCGGGGGTGAAGGAGCGATGCGACACGTGCTGGTCTTGGTGGTGTTGGGGGTCAGCCTGGCGATGGTCCTCCCGCTGAACGCTCGAGCGGGGGTGCTGCCGGTGATCGACGTGCAGCCTTCGGAGGCGGAGCCCTGGTGGGCTCAGTCGGACTGGGGAGCGGTGCGTACCTTGGATCGCAGGTTGTGGGAGCAAGGGGGAGGGCGCTTGTGTTCGCGTCCGCAACGGGGCGCTGACGTGCAGGTCAGTCGCCTGCTGCGCCGTCCCGATCTTCGTCCCGAGCAGGCGGTAGACCTTGCGGGCGTCCTCCGTTGTGAGGTCTTGGTGCATGGCGCTCTGCGCCTACGTCCGGCAGCGGAGGGAGTACCCTGGGTGGCCTTGTCCCGCTGGGAGGCAGAGGCTGAGGTGCGTTGGATCCATGTGGCATCGGGCCAGCCGCGTATGCAGTATCGGCGTAGTTTTCCCGTGGTAGGGCGCAGCGCTCGCGAGGCGACCCAGCAGGCGGAGGAGTTGGTAGCGACATGGATTCTCTCCTGGATTCAGTCCATCGGAGGGACGGCACCTCGGGAGGCGACCACCGTGCTGCCCCAGGAGGAGGGTCTGGTGGTGATTCATGGTGTGGGTAGCGCCGCCGCCTTTCTCGCGATTCGGCAGGAGCTCGCGCAGCAGCGCGACTGGGTGGAGAGTGTCACCGAGGCATGGGGCTCGGAGGGGAGGCTGGCGCTGTCGCTTCGGCTGCAGCCGCGGGTGGCGTGGGAGGATGCGCAGCGGCGGCTGCTGCCATGGGCCGGACGGCAGATCGGTGAAGCCCATGTGCTGTCGGTCCACGCGGAGGGCGGGGTCGTGGTCGTCGTCCCGCGACCGGATGCCCTGCTGCGGGACCGCTGACGATGGGCCGGTGCACCCGAGAGAGGCAGCTCGTCCCAGCGGTGAGCGCCCTCACGGTGGTGCTCCTCGTGGGCCTGGTGGTCGGCAGCGTGCGTGGGTCGATCCCCGTGCAGGAGGAGGCTGCCGCCTGGCGCGATCGGAGTGCGGAAGGGTCAGCGGGCGCGGCCTATCCGCTCCTCTTCGTCGGTGCTGACAGCGGTGCGCCCAGCTGGTTCTGGGAGATGCGGCGCCACGGGGTAGGGCGTGTCCTCTTGGTGGTGACGTGGCACCAGAGCGACGTGGAGGCTGACCACCTCTACGATGGTCCCTTGTCGCTGGGTGAGGATGTCCTCGTGCGCGTGATGGCTGCAGCCCGAGAAGCGGCCATGGGCGTCACCCTCATGCCGATCCTCTACTTGGATGAGGTGGGTCCTGGCCGGTGGCGTGGCACGATCCAGCCTCGTTGTCGCCGCACGTGGTGGCGCTCGTACGAGGAGCGGGTGTTGGCGCTCGCTTCGCTCGCTGAGGCCGGCGGTGCGGAACGCTTCGTCGTGGGCTCCGAGCTGGGCAGCATGGAGGGTGATCCGCAGTGGTCCTCGCTCATCCAGGGGGTCCGGGAGCGCTTCTCGGGTCGCGTTACCTATGCGGCCAACTGGGATCGCTACAGCGAGACGACGCTCTGGCCCATGCTGGACGAGGTTGGCGTCAGCCACTACGCACCGTGGCAGGGCTCCGCGGGAGCGAGGATTGGGGTCGACGCGTTGGAGGATCTCCGCGCGTTTGGGCTTCGGGTGGGTCGCCCGGTGGTTTTGGTCGAGGTGGGCTTCCCCTCGGTCGCGAGCGCAGCGCTTCGTCCCTGGGACTACGCTGCGGCGGGGGCCGCTGCGCCGCTGCTGCAGGCTGAGCTTTACGAGGGACTCTTTCGCTGGCTGGACGCACAAGGGGATGACATGGTGTTCTTCCTGTGGTCATGGTTTGGTCAGGGCGGTCCGCAGGACCGAGGGTATACGCCGAGGCGGAAGCCGGCAGCTCAGGTGCTCCGTGAGAAGCGGTGGGGAGGTCGATGACCGTTTGTGTCGTGCACAAGGTGGCGAAGTACGAGGTGCTTCGGGGGTCGGACCCGGAGCTCTTGGAGCGTCTATCGCTTGCGGACCCCGCGATGTTGCATCGACTCCAGCAGGGGGCGCAGCGCCAGGCGAAGTCTCTGGATCGTTGTGTCGCTGCCCTGGAGAGCGCAGGCCTTCCCTACGAGGTCCTGTCGCGCGACCACTTCGAGGGGGCCGGGGCGGACGTCGCGCTCATCCTCGCGCTGGGCGGCGATGGAACCGTCTTGGACGTCTCGCACCGCGTGCTGGACCACCCGATCTTGGGCGTGAACTCGGATCCCCATGCGTCCGTCGGGTACTTCTGCGCGTGCGATCCCTACACGCTGGCGAGCGCGCTGCAGCGTTGGCAAGACTGCCGGATCGAGCGCTCACGGCTGCAGCGGATGAGCCTACGGCTCAACGGGGTCGCGTACCCTTACCCCTGCATGAACGATGTCCTGGTCTGCTCGCGCAATCCGGCGATGATGTCGCGCTATGTGTTGTCCGCTGGGACGCGCAGTGAGGAGCAGTCGAGCAGCGGTATCTGGCTGGCGACCCCCGCGGGCTCTACCGCTGGCATTCGCTCCGCTGGTGGGACGGTGTTGCCTATCGAGGAAGCGCTCTTCCAGTACCTCGTCCGGGAGCCCTATGTTGGCAAGCGGGCGCGCTATGAGCTCCTGCGCGGGGTCCGTGGTCTTGACGAAGGAATTACGCTGCGCTCCTTGATGCAGGATGGATGCCTCTACGTGGACGGGCCCTACATGCGCTTGCCCTTCGTGCTGGGCGACACCCTCGAGGTGAGCCGCGGTCGCCCGCTGCACCTGCTCGGGATGCACCCGGATCGGCGCGAACGCTAGCAGGCATCGATGGGCCCGGCCCCCCCAAATTTTGTCATCGGGGAGCCGTGCGCGTAGCGTGGGTTGGCTAGGCTCCGCCACGCGCAGCGAGCCGTGCCGGTAGCGCCTCCGAGGACCCATGAGCAAGGCAAGGACAAGGCAAGGTGCCACCCCACGTCGCGGGACGAGCGCGACGCCGCGGATTCTCCTCTGGGGTCCGCCCATCGTCACCTTCGGGCTGGGCCTCTGGTTGGGGCACACGCGTCCACTGGTGTTCAGTGATCCAGTGCCCCAGGGTGCTTGTCCGGAGGTCGTCGCCTCTGCGCCGATACGTGCTCCCCAGATCGACGCCCCGCTCCCCGGGCGTGAGCTACCGGACGCTCCGTCAACGACCCCTCCTTCGGATCCTGTCGCCCCGCGCCTCCCGGGCGAGCGAGCAGCCCTCCCTCATCCCGAGGCGAGCGCCCCTGAGGAGCCGGTGACGCGCACGCTCTACAGGCAGCCGCCCGCTAGCGACGACCGCGTTCAGGCGCCTGAGCAGGTCGCGTCGGAGCCGCGCACCTTGGAGCGACGGGTGGATGGAAGGGATGGCCCCAGCGCTGGTCCTGGACCCTCCTCACGCGAGGGCGCCTCGAGTCCGGAGCGTGGGTCGACGGATCGCACCCTCGCCCTCGGGTCGGACACGGCGCGCGGCGCTGCGGGTGCGGGCGGCGGTCAGGAGGCGCGCGGGGCTGCCGCTCCTCCTCGGCAAGCCCCGGCCGCTGACGTTCCACCGCTGCCCTTTCCTACGCTCGCACCAGGTGATGCTGCGACCGAAGACGACGCGCCAAGACGGGTGCTCCGTCGGGCAGGTGCGCTAGCAAGCGCTGAGGTCGTGGAGACCCCTGATCTGGGTGAGGCCCAGGCATCGGTGACACGGCTTAGGGACGCGGGCATGGACGCTGGCGTCGTGACGCGCATCGATCCCTCGGGTCAGCGCCGGCACGTGGTCGTTGTGCGCGGCGAGGGGGAGGTCGAAGCGCTGCGTGGGCGTGCTCGCGCCCTCTTGGCGCCTGGCCTGTAGGCGGCGACCCTCGGCTGCGGGTGAGGAGGCAGCGTCGTGGTTCGGCCACGCTGGGTCCGCGCAGCGGGCGTTGAGGCGGCGGCGCGGGGAGCCTCATGCCAGCGCTTTCAGGGCCGGCCGGGGGAAGCGCGAGGCTCAGGCTGCTAGTCCGCTTCGGGCGCCGGGGCCTCGTCTTGGCTCTCCTCGCTACCCTCTTCGCCACGGCGCTGGGCGGAGAGCGCGCTGCGCTCTCCCGTGCGTTGGAGGACGTCCCACCGGTCGATCGAGCCGTCCCCGTCGTCGTCATAGCCGACCCGGACGAGCGAGCTCCCGTGGTAGTAGTGCCACAGGTTGGGCTGGCCGTCTCCGGTGGTGTCGTAGGTGATGAAGGCGAGCTGTCCGTTGCGGTAGTGCCGCACGGTGTCCGCTTGCCCGTCGCCGCTGGAATCGATGTCGACGCGCTGTCGCACGCCCTGGTCGAAGTAGGTGGTGGTGCTGAGCGCGCCTGAGAAGGTGGGGTCTGACTGCTCGCGTACGAGCTGTCCCTGCATGTTGTAGTAGCGGACCAGATCCGGCTCGCCGTCGTGGTTGAGGTCGAAGGCTGCGCGCACGAGACGCGTAGCGTAGGTGGAGCTGATGCCGTCGGTGTTTCTGAGGGCGATGACGGGGTCGCGGCCGGCGCTGATGCGTTGGATCGGGAGGGAGGCCGGATCTGCGATCACGGCTCCGTCACGATCGATCACCTGGAAGTAGCGGAAGGTGTCGGTGCGGCCGTCCCCGTTGCTGTCGAATCGTTCGACGTAGAGCCCGTCTTCGGTGAAGAAGAGCGTGAGGTCGATGGGCTCGGGCGGTGGAGCGGGCGCCTGGTCACGCGCCTGCGGCATGGTATAGCAGCCCGCAATTCCGACGAGGAGGAGGAGTGGGAGCGCCAGCGTGATCCGCATAGCCATCTCAGTTCACGGGGTGGAGGGACGCCATTGCAGGCCGTGTTGACAGCCCTCGTCTGCTTACCTAGTGTCCGCGCGGCTGTCGAGTCCCTTCGGGACGCGAGAGGGCGTGGCCTTGCAAGGGGCGCCAGCAGTGTCGCGCGAACGAGGCGCAGAGGACCATGACCCAAGAGCGGATTCGCAACTTCTCGATCATCGCGCACATTGATCATGGCAAGTCGACACTCGCGGATCGGATTCTCGAGACCACGGCTGCGTTGACCGATCGGGAGCGACGCGATCAGTTCCTCGACAACCTCGATCTCGAGCGTGAGCGCGGCATCACCATCAAGGCCCAGACGGTGCGCTTGCGCTGGTTGTCCCGCGCGGATGGCCAGCTCTATACCTTGAACTTGATCGACACGCCGGGCCATGTCGACTTCAACTATGAAGTCAGTCGGTCGTTGGCCGCCTGCGAAGGCGCGATCCTCGTCGTCGACGCAGCGCAGGGGGTGGAAGCCCAGACCTTGGCGAACGTCTACCTCGCCATCGACAACGACCTCGAGATCGTCCCTGTCTTGAACAAGATCGACCTGCCCAGCGCTGATCCGGAGCGGGTGCGCGAGGAGATCGAAGACGTCATCGGTATCGATGCGTCGGAGGCTATCCCCTGCTCGGCCAAGGAGGGCGTCGGCATCGTGGAGATCCTGGAGGCCGTGATCGCGAAGGTGCCTCCCCCTGTTGGTGATGCGACGGCGCCCTTGCAGGTCTTGGTGTTTGACTCCTGGTTTGACGCCTACCGCGGGGTCGTGGCGCTGGTGCGCGTCGTGAACGGGACGCTGAAGAAGGGAGATCGCATCCGGATGATGGCCACGGGTGCCGTCAGCGAGTGCCAGGACGTGGGCGTGTTCAGCCCCTTCCCGAGCCTGGTCCCAACGCTGAGCGCGGGAGAGGTCGGGTTCGTGGTGACGGGCGTCAAGGAGGTCCGCACGACCAAGATCGGTGACACCATCACGCACGACGAGCGGCGCGCCGCCGAGGCCTTGACCGGGTTCCAGGACGCTAAGCCCAACGTGTTCAGTGGCATCTTCCCGATCGACACGAGCGACTACGAGCCTCTCCGCGAGGCGCTGGACAAGCTGCGCCTCAACGACGCGGCCTTCTCTTTTGAGCCGGAGACCAGCGACGCGCTCGGCTTTGGTTTCCGCTGCGGCTTCCTCGGACTGCTCCACATGGAGATCATCCAGGAGCGCCTGGAGCGCGAGTACGGACTCGCCTTGATCACGACGGCGCCCTCGGTGGTCTACGAGGTGCAGTCGAAGAAGGGCGAGATCATCCGCGTCGAGAACCCCAGCCGCCTGCCTGACGGGCAGGAGATCGAGGAGATTCGTGAGCCGTGGCTCAAGGCCACCATCCACGTGCCGCCGGAGCACGTCGGCTCGGTCATCGCGCTCTGCGAGGAGCGGAGAGGGCGCCAGATCGACCTTCAGTACATGGGCACGACACGAATCCTCCTGCATTACGCGCTGCCCATGAACGAGATCGTCTTCGATTTCTTCGATCGTCTCAAGAGCGTCTCCCGGGGGTACGCGTCCTTCGACTACGAGATTACCGGCTATGAGGTCGGCGATCTCGTGAAGCTGGACATCCTGGTGAACGGAGAGAAGGTCGATGCGCTCAGCACCATCGTTCACCGAGCCTCCTCGCAGGTGCGCGGGAGGCAGCTGGTGTCGAAGCTCAAGGACCTGATCCCGCGGCAGCAATTCGAGGTAGCCCTCCAGGCCGCTCTCGGTACGAAGGTGATCGCGCGCGAGACCGTGCGGGCCTTCCGAAAGAACGTCACGGCCAAGTGCTACGGCGGCGACATCTCGCGTAAGCGCAAGCTCTTGGAGAAGCAGAAGGAGGGCAAGAAGCGCATGAAGCAGGTCGGGAGCGTCGAGATCCCGCAGGAGGCCTTCCTCGCGGTTCTCAAGGTGGACTGAGGATGAGCGAGGAGGCCCCTCCCCCCAGCAGCTTGCGTGAGGTGAAGCAGAGGCTCCAGGACGTGCGGGCCTTGGAGCGCCGTGCCCGCAAGCGCCTCGGCGCCGACGTGCTCAGCGAGCTGGCCACCTTGCAGGCCAACGTCGTCGCGGCCCTGGAGGCAGGCGAGTTGGGTCGAGCCGGGTCAGCCTTGGGTGCGCTAGAAGCCTTCGCGGACAAGCACCTAGCCTTCGCTCGAAAGAGCAAGACCCGCGAGTACGTCGAGTCCATCGGGACCGCGGTGTTGATCGCGCTCTTCCTGCGTACCTTCGTGCTGGAGCCCTTTCAGATACCCTCGGGTTCCATGCGGCCCACCCTCTTGGAGGGCGATCGCCTCTTCGTCCTGAAATTCTCTCATGGGATTCGCGTCCCCTTGAGCACGCGCTATGTGGTCCGCTGGCGTGCCCCGGAGCGCGGTGACATCGTTGTCTTCGTCTGGCCCGCTCCGGAGATCCTTACCCAGCTCCGCATCCGTGAATTGCAGGTCTCCTTGGCTCGATACCGTGACGCCCACGCCCGTTTTCCCTCGGCGCTGGAGGACTTGGCGCTCGGACCCTCCACGTTGGGGAGCGCCGACGAGCGGCTGCGGGATGGCTGGGGCCGCCCCTTGGTCTACGCCCTTGAGGGCCAGGAGTACCGCTTGGTGAGCGCTGGCCGAGATGGCCGCGTGGGGACGGCCGACGACTGGGACCAGCAGAACGTCTATCCCTGGGTTGGCGATGGCGGGTGCCTAGGGGCCGAGTCGTTGCAGGAGGCCAAGGACTACATCAAGCGAATCGTCGCGGTCGCTGGGGATAGGGTTGCGATGGTGGACAACACCCTCTTCGTGAACGGCGAGCCCGTGGTCCGTCGCAACGTGCGCACGGTCGGTAGCTTGACGCGCTTCGGCTGGGTCGAGCGCGAGGCCGCGGAGGAGAGCTTCGATGGCGAGAGGGTGTGGACGACGCACGTGGTCGGTGTCAGGCCGCACCAGGCCGAGTGGACTGTTCAAGAGGGGCACTTCTTCGTGGTGGGAGACAACCGCGATGACAGCGCGGACAGCCGCTGCTGGGGGGAAGTGCCCGAGTCAAACATCAAGGGGTCCGCGTGGCGCCTCTTCTTTAGCAGGGACCCCTTCGGCAACGAAGGGGTCCGTTGGAACCGCTTTCTTCGCAGGCTGCAGTGAGCCTCTGGGAGGACGACATGGTGAGCAGGGAAGCCGCGCTCTTGGTGCTCGAAGACGGCACCGTCTTTGCTGGTGAGGCCTTCGGGGCGCAGGGGCGCCAGATCGCAGAGGTGGTCTTCAACACCTCGATGAGCGGGTACCAGGAGATCTTGACGGATCCCTCCTACCGGGGCCAGCTCGTGACGCTCACCAGTGTACACGTGGGCAACTACGGGACGAACGCTCTCGATGTGGAGTCAGCCCGGGTACAGGCGAGCGGCCTGATCGTGCGCAGCGCCTCGTCGACTGCCAGCAACTTCCGCTCTACACGCAGCCTGGATGCCTACCTCAAGGAGGAGGGTTGCGTCGCCATCACGGGCGTGGACACGCGGGCGCTGACCCGTCACATCCGCGATCGCGGCATGATGATGGGCGTGATCGCGCACGGTGCGCGCGAGGAGGATGTGCCTCGTTTGCTGGAGGAGGTCCGCGCGGCCCCACGCTACGAAGAGGGCGACTACGTCTCCGCCTGCAGCGTCACCGCAGCGCGGAGAGCGCTGGTTTCCCCGAGCGGGGACGCTTTTCAGCCTTTCGCTCTCCGGCTCGCGGCGCTGGATGAGCCATGGGAGCCCTCGCAGGCTGGACTCGTCGACATCGCAGTCCTCGACTTCGGGGTGAAGTACAGCATCCTGCGACACCTGCATCGTGTGGGATTTCGCTCGACCTTGCTCCCCCACGACGCGACGCTAGAGCAGATTCAGGCGCTAGGGGCTCGCGGCGTGCTCTTGTCCAACGGGCCGGGTGATCCGGGGCGCATGGACGGGGCCGTTGACGCCATCCGGGGCATGCTCGGCGCGCTGCCCATCTTCGGGATTTGCCTGGGACACCAGCTCTTGTCCCGGGCGCTTGGTGGGGAGACCTTCAAGCTGACCTTTGGCCATCGTGGCCCGAACCAGCCCGTGTGGTCTCAAGATCGGGGCCGGGTGGAGATCACCAGCCAGAATCACTCCTTCGCTGTGAGCTTCCCCGAAGCCGTCCTGGAGCAGGGGGTCGAGGTCACGCACAGGAATCTCAACGACGGAACGATCGAGGGTGTGCGTGTGCCTTCGCTGCGGGCGTTTAGCGTACAGCATCACCCTGAGGCAGGTCCGGGGCCTCACGACGCGACGTTGATGTTCGAGGCCTTCTATGAGCTCGTGCGATCCCATGGGTGAGGCCCCGCGGCCGCTGCGGGTCGGGGTCCTGCAGATGCAGAGCGGCCCGGATCCCGCGGCGAACCTTCAGCGGGTCGAGGAGGCGCTGGCGGTCGCTGAGTCGGAGGGGGTAGGGTGGGTGGTGACGCCCGAGAACGCGCTGCTCTTCGCGCCTGAGGGTGAGCGGAGGCGCCTGGCGCAGCCGATCGACGGGGCATGGATCACGCGCCTGCGGGAGGCATGCCAGCGACATGGCGTGGCGCTGCTGGTGGGCTCCTTCCCGGAGCGATCCGACGACGCCGCGCGGCCCTTCAACACAGCGGCGCTTCTCGACCGCCACGGGAGCCTCCTCGCTGCGTACCGCAAGGCCCACCTCTTCGACGTGCGTGTGGATGCGGAGACGACCTTCCAAGAGAGCGCGAGCACCTGCGCCGGTCCGGCCAGGCCGGTCGTCGCGCGCCTGGATGGGTGGGTCGTCGGGCTCTCGATCTGTTACGATCTCCGCTTTCCTGCCATGTACCGGGCGTTGGTCGACGCAGGCGCTGAGTTGCTCTGCGTACCCGCCGCCTTCACACCCCGCACAGGCGCTGCGCACTGGGAGGTGCTGCTGCGCGCGCGGGCGATCGAGAGCGCCGCGTTTGTGGTGGCGCCTGCGCAGGCCGGAGAGGCCTATCCGGGCCGCGTCAGCCACGGTGAGAGCCTCGTGTGTACGCCCTGGGGCGACGTCGTCCACCGAGCTTCGCGGAGCGGGGCGTCATGGTCGGTGGTGACCCTAGACCTGAGCGCCGTGGTGACGATGCGAGCCGCCATCCCCGCGTGGCGGGGCGGGGGCTTTGACCAGGCGATCGGGCCTGGTAAGCGCGCAGGGCTCTAGGTTTCCTGAGCGCGCAAGCGCGACAAGCGATTGACAGGGCAGGGGCCTAGGGCTAATCTTCCGCCTCCTTACGGCTCTGGGCGGGATCTCGCTCGGCGGCTTTTGGCCCAATTCGGGCTCCCCTTCCCCACCTCGATAGGTGGGCCATCCTTGGCAAACCGCATGGACAAGCGCTTCCACGAAGAAGATGAACGTACCACAGACATGCTCGAGTTCGAGCGTCTGTTGGCGCAAGACGACGCTGGGCAGTCCCCGGATATCAAAGAGAACGAGATCGCCCGCGGTCGGGTCATCCAGATCGATGGCGAGGTCGTGCTGATCGACATCGGCTTCAAGTCTGAAGGACGTATCGCCGTTGCTGAGTTTCAAGACGAGGGTGGTCGCATCACGGTCGCTGTCGGCGACGAGGTGGAGGTGCTGGTCCTCAAGCGTGAGGATGATCACGGCGGCTGCTCGGTCAGCAAGCTGGAGGCGGATCGTCGTCGGCGTTGGGAAGAGATTGAGAAGAAGAAGGAAGCCGGTGAGTTGGTCCGCGGCCGCATTATCGGCCGCGTGAAGGGTGGACTCCAGGTAGACATCGGGGTGCCGGCCTTCCTTCCTGGAAGCCAGGTGGAGCTGCGTCCCACGCGCAACCTCGATAAGTTCATCAACCAGGACTTCGACTTCCGGATCATCAAGTTCAACAAGAACCGGAAGAACATCGTCCTCAGTCGGCGCGTGCTGCTCGAAGAGGAGCGCGAGACCCTCAAGAAGGACACCCTCAAGCGCCTGGTCGAGGGCGCCATCCTGGATGGCGTGGTCAAGAATGTTACCGACTACGGCGCCTTCGTCGACCTCGGCGGCATCGACGGTCTCCTCCACATCACCGACATGAGCTGGGGACGTGTCTCGCGCCCAGAAGAGGTCGTGAACATCGGAGACAAGCTCCGGGTCAAGGTGCTGAAGTTCAACGCCGACACGGAGCGCGTCTCGCTCGGCCTCAAGCAGCTTCAGCCTGACCCCTGGGTGCACGCCGAGGATCGCTACCCCGTGCAGTGCCACGTTCTGGGTCGCGTCGTCTCGCTTGTGGACTACGGCGCATTCGTCGAGCTGGAAGAGGGCATTGAAGGCCTGGTGCACGTCTCGGAGATGTCCTGGACCCAGCGGGTCAAGCACCCCAACAAGGTGGTCAACAAGGGCGACATCATCCACGCCATCGTCCTGCGCCTTGATGGCGGCGAGAAGAAGATCAGCCTCGGCATGAAGCAGCTCGAGACCAACCCCTGGACGCTGCTGGACGAGAAGTACCCCGTCGGCACCCGCATCGTCGGGCGCATCCGGAACATCACGGACTTCGGTATCTTCATCGGCATCGAGGACGGCATCGACGGCCTCGTCCACAACAACGACATCGCTTGGAATCCGAAGTTCAAGCACGCTTCGGAGCTCTTCGAGAAGGGGGACGAGGTCGAGGCCGTGGTGTTGGCCATCGACGTCGAGAACGAGCGCTTCTCCTTGGGCATCAAGCAGCTGACCCCCGACCCCTGGGAGACGCTGATCGACCGCTTCCCTCCAGGCACCATCACGGACGCCGTCATCCAGAAGACCACCGAGTATGGCGCCTTCGCCGAGCTGGAGAAGGACATCGAAGGCCTGATTCACATCTCCGAGCTGGCCGTCGAGCACATCGACGACCCGACGCAGGTGGTGAAGCCTGGCGACCGCGTACGCGTCGAGGTCCTCTCGGTGGATCCCAAGGACCGTCGCATCTCCCTCTCCATTCGCTCGTACAAGCAGCGCGCTGAGATGGGGACCCTGCGCGAGTACCGTGACGAAGACGCGCGCACGGGCCTGGGTGCCATCCTCAAGGAGCACCTCGGGTCGGACGGCGACGAGTAGTTGTGACACGCGGGGCCTCACGCATCGGGCGGGCGGTTGGCGCCCGCGTTCTAGGCGTGAAGGCCTCGCTGGTGGTCACCCTCGCCCTGGTCGTCGCGCTCCCTGGCTATGCCGCGGAGGGCGCGGAGACCGCCGGACCGGCGGGTGAGGAGCGACCGGCAGGTGAGGAGCACCGCCCGCTGCTGACCTTGCAGGCTGTCGTGGACGTCGCTCGGGCGCGCTCACCGCTGGTGAGCGTCGCGGAGGCCCGCGGCAGGGAAGCGCACTGGCAACGCGTCGAGGCCAGCGCCCTGCGCTGGCCTCGCTTTGAGCTGAGCGGCGGTCTCGCGCCAGCCCCTCGTGTCCGCGAGGAGGACGAAGAGGCCAGCGATCTTGAGCTCTTGGCCCGCTTCATGGACGGCTTCGGGCCGTCGCTGCGCGCCGAGTTCACGGCGACGATGCCCCTCTTCACCTTCGGCAAGCTGCGGATCGCCCGGGAGCTGGCGTCCCTGGGCGTTGATGCCAGCGAGCTGGAGACGCGGCGTGCGGCCCTGACCTCCGTGGTGCAGGCCTATCGTGCCTACGCGCTCCTGCAGTGGCACCGGGAGATTCGTGCGCTTCTCGACGAGGCCTTGGGACGGCTCAATCGCGCAGAAGAGAAGCTCGAGGACCGCCTGGATGATGGCGACCCGACGGCGCGTACGCAGCTCCGGAAGCTGACGCTGCTCCGCGCCCGCATTGTCCGGCTCGAGACGGAGGCAGACTCGGTGGCGGGCAACGCACGCGCCGCCTTGGAGACCTTGCTGGACCTACCCGCCGGCTTCGTCGTCGAGCCCTGGCAGGTGTGGGACACCGCGCAACCGCCAGCGCTGGAGGACCTGGTGGCGCTGGCCCGGCAGCACCGCCCCGAGGCGCAGCTCTTGGATGCAGCCGTCGAGGCGCGACGGCTCCAGGCCTCGCTGGAGTGGCGGCGCTTGGCGCCCGATGTGGTGTTGGGTGCCCAGGTCAGCGGTGCGTGGACTCCGACCATCGAGAATCGAAGCGGCCCCTTCGTCTACGACCCCTACAACCGCTTCGGGGCGGGTGTATTTCTCGGCATGCGCGCGGCGTTGGATGTCTTCACCAGACGCGCCGCTGCGGGGCGCGCGGAGGCGCGGGTGGAGACCGCGCAGCAGGAGCGCAGCGCCGCGTGGCGGGCGATCGCGCTTGAGATTCGCCAGGCGAGAGACGCCGTCCTCGCGCAGGGCAGGGTGCTGGGCGCTTACGAGGAGGCCATGCGGGCCGCGCGCGCGTGGCTGCAGCAGACCGCCTTTCAGTTTGACCAGGGGCTGGCGGACTTTGACGAGCTGGCTGATCCCCTCGCAGCGTACTATGAGGCCGCCGGTCAGGTGTGGGAGATTCGCCTCCAGGAGCGCCTCCGGTGGGTCGACCTGGCCCTGCACCTGGGCCTGGACGACCCTGGTGTCCTGCGCGCCGCTGAATAGGTGGGGCCTGCCTACGTTTGATTCCCCAGAGGTAGGTGCGGCGCACGCCGCACATGTCCTCGTGATGACCCCCATCTCCTCAGCGAGAGTGTCCCATGACCCGCCAAGTCCTCCCTCTCTTGATCCTTGCGCTCTGGGTCCTGCCGGTCTCGGCGCACGCGACGACCTCGTCAGCGAGCGCCTTCGTGCAACAGAAGAGTGACGAGGTGCTCGGCATTCTGCGGCAAGACGTCCGCACCAATCCGGCCGCAGCCGAACAACGGAGGCAGCGGCTCGAGGGGTTGATCGAGGCGACGATTGACTACGACGTGCTCGCGGAGCGATCGCTGGGGCGCCACTGGGAAGGCCGCAGCGCAGAGGAGCGGCAGATCTTCGTCCAGCTCCTGCGAGAGCTCGTGCAGGCGAGCTACGGCAAGCGCCTGGGCGACGCCAGCGTCGACGCGAGCGCTTGGCGCTCCGAGATCACCGGTGAGCGGGCGAGGCGTCGGGCCACGGTCGTCGAGGGCAGGGTCCGGGGGCAAGAGCGCAGCGTGGAGGTCGAGGTGCATCTGCAGCAACGCGGCGAGGCGTGGATGGTCGTGGACATCGTGACCGACGACGTCAGCCTGCAGGAGAGCTACGCCGAGAGCTTCGACACCATCATCCGCCGCGACGGTTGGGATGCCCTGATCACCCGTATGCGAGAGCGGATCAGCGAGATGCGTGGCGCCTGAGGGTTTCCGCTGAACGCACCGCGCAAGGTCGTTGTGTGCGCAGCGGTGCGTCTCAGGAGAGCCTCGCGCCCACCCACGACGTGTCTCGCCCCAGCCCACAGGGTCACTGCCGGGAGCGGCGCTCAACGGGGGGCAAAAGCCGGTTCCACGCCCAGCTCACGCATCAGCCCATGGGCGCCGTGCACCCGATCCATCAGCCAGAGGGTGTAGCGGATGTCGACATGGATGGATCGGGTGGCCTCCGAATCGAAGAGCCAGTCGCTCGCCATGGCCTCGTAGTTTCCATCAAAGAGCAGGCCCACCAAGCGTCCATCGGCGTCGAGTGTGGCGGAGCCGGAGTTGCCCCCGGTCGTGTCCAAGGTCGACAGGAAGTTGACGGGCACAGAGCGCAAGAACGCGGCGCCCCACGGTCCCCACGCACCTGCGATGATCGCGGCGTGGACGGCGGGGGGGGTCTGGAAGGGAGCCTCACCGCGCTCCTTCTCCTGCAGGCCGCGCAGGGAGGTGAAGGGCAGGTAGACGATCCCGTCGGGGCCTGCGTAGCCGCGGATGTGGCCAAAGGTGATGCGGAGCGTGCCGTTGGCGTCCGGATAGAGGGGGGTGGTCGCTACGTCGTGCAGCGCCGCGTGGAAGGCCGGCCTGAGCCGCACCAGCGCCCCGCTCGTGACGCGCGCGCGCTCGACGAGCTGGTCGTGCAAAGGACCGAGCGCTGCCACGAAGCGCGCCAAGGGGTCGTCGGTGGTCGTCCAGTCGGACGTTGTCGCCTGCAGCCACCTCTCGCGCGAGGCCCCGTCGAGCCAGGACGAGCCATCCAGGAGGGCCGACGCGAGGGAGAGGTAGGGGTCTCGATCCCCTCGGTGCGCGCCCAGGAAGTGATCGACCGCGTCGATACGCTCTCCCTCCGGTAGCGCGTCGGCTTGGCGGAGCCAGAAGGCGAGGAGTCGCGTCTCCGCGATGGGATCGACGATCCGGTCGAGGCGCGCGAAGCGCTCTGCGATGCGGGGCCAGTCCCGCTCTTGGAAGCCCGCGTCACGCGCGAGGTCGTCCGTCTTCTCGCGTTCGCGTGCGAGTCGCCAGGCGGTGTGTGCGGCGCCCACCAGGCGGACGGTCCAACGCATCCACCCAAGCAGGACCTCCCTGCGCTGATCGCGTTGAGCGCGGGTCAGGGTGTCGTCCAGCTCGTCCAGGAGCCGCAGGGTCGTGGTGTCCCCCGCGGCCTCCAGGTGACGTCGTAGGTCGTGGTCACGCGCCTGGCGGGCCTGGACGACGCCCGTGCGGCGGAAACCGTCGAGCATTCCCTGGTTGTTCTTGTGGACATTGGCGAGCCCGAAGCGGAGCGTGTGGAGACGGACATGCGCCCCCTCGTCTTCACCCATGCGCTCGTCCAAGAGCTGCAGCAGCCCGGCGAGTGTCTCGATCTGCCAGGGATAGGTGACCTCGTAGGCGTGAGTGACCTCCACAGCGCGGCGGTGCCGGTTGGTGGTCCCCGGATAGCCCGCGACCATGACGAAGGCGTCCGCCTCCACCCCACGCTGTGCGATGTGCAGATGGCGACGAGGCCGGTAGGGGACGTTGTCCACGTGGTGAGGTGCTGGCGTGCCGTCGGATCGGGTGTAGGCCCTGAGGAAGGCGTAGTCTCCGGTGTGGCGCGGCCAGCGCCAGTTGTCCTCGTCGCCTCCGTAGAAGCCGATGGCCCCTGCAGGTGCGTAAACCAGCCGGACGTCCTCGAGTTCGATCTGTTGGATCAGCCTGTAGGTGAGACCGCCGTCGAACGAGGCGACGCGGCAGCGGTAGGGTCCGGAGGCTTCGCAGCCGGCCACCAAGGTCTTCTCGGCGCGGTCGACCGCGAAGAAGCGATCAGGGTCGCTAGCGGCAGCGTCCCGCGCGCCGTGCATGGCGTCGGTGACGTCGGCCATCCGGGTGGTCACAAAGACGCGGCTTCCGGGCCCGGCCCAGCGCTCATCGCTGCGCCGGGTCGCGAGGAACCCGGCTTCGAGGAGGTTGTCTTGGGGGGTCGAGTTGTAGGAGAGCGCAGATTCCACGCAGTGGTGGTTGGTGACGATCAGCCCCTCGGCAGAGACAAAGGCCGCAGAGCATCCGCCTAGACTCACGATCGCGGCGAGCGGGCCATTCTCCAGGTCCGCGAGCTCGTGTGGCTGGAGGCGGAGCCCCGCCTGCTGCAGGGTGTCACTGAGGGCGGGGAGCTGCTCGGGCAGCCACATGCCTTCAGCGGCGCGGAGCGCGTCCGGGGCAAGGGTCAGGCACAACGTGGCTAGCGCAAGGGCGCGCGCGAGGACGGGGCGGGCATTCGGCATGGGAGCGATGAGGAGCGAGGGGGCTAGATCGAAACGCGGCAGCGCGACGCTCCGGGCGGCAGAAGCGTCGATGCGGCGAGGTCAGGGTCTGCGTACTTCCACGTGCAGGACGATGCGATGCTCGGGCGTGCTGGCGCGTGCGCTGGTCACGCGGCGCTCATGCGGGCGCCACACTGCTCGCAGAACTTGTGATTGGCTGGGTTGCGGGCGCCGCAGGAGGGGCAGCGGATGGTCGGTCCGTCAGCGCCCTTGGCGGCCTCATCCTCGGTGAGGAGTACGCGCACGAGGTCCTCGGGTGTGGTCCTCCCGCGGCTCAGGAGGTAGCGGCCGTACTCTCGGAGGGAGACCATGCCGTCACGGAGGGCCTGCTCGCGCAGCGCCTGCGGCGGGGCCCCGACGGCGACGAGGTCACGCAGTGACTCCGTGAATCGGAGCACTTCGACGACGCCGACGCGCCCGACATAACCGGAGCCGTTGCATGCGCCACAGCCCTTGCCCTTGTAGAGCACGGGAATTTGGCTCTCGTCGTCGTAGATCTTGCGGAGGAGAATGGGATCGTACTTCCACTCCGTCTTGCAGGAGGGGCAGATCTGCCGCACGAGGCGTTGGGCGATGACCCCGACGAGCGCTTGGCTGATGAGCATGGACTCGATGCCCATCTCCTTGAAGCGGGCGACGGTCCCGAGCGCCGAGTTCGTGTGAAGGCTGGTCACGACCAAGTGCCCAGAGATCGCCGCCTGGAGGGCGTTGTGCGCGGTCCGTTGGTCGCGGGTCTCACCGACGAGGATGATATCCGGGTCTTGGCGTAGGAAGGCGCGGATGGCTTCGGCGTAGCCGAAATTGACGCCGGGGTTGCACTGGACCTGGGTGATCCCCTCGATGGTATACTCGATGGGGTCTTCGATGGTGCAGATGTTGACGCCCTCTTCCTTACGTTCGAGCAGGGTGCTGTACATCGTGGTGGTCTTGCCGCTCCCCGTAGGCCCCGTGACGACGACCATGCCGTAGGGCTGGTTGACCATCGCGCGGACCTTGTCGCGTACGGAGGGGACGCCGATGACGCGGTCCAGGCTCATGAGCGCTGAGGACGAGTTCAGGATTCGGATGACCACCTTCTCCCCGAAGGGCGTAGGCACGGTGGAGATGCGCAGCACGACCTCGCTGTTGGCGCCGAGGCGCACGGCGACCCGTCCGTCCTGAGGTTTGCGCCGCTCGGTGATGTCCATGGACGCGAGCGCCTTGAGGCGGCTGATGATGGCGGGGTGGAGGCGCGCAGGCCAGGATTCACGTCGTCGCCACAGCTCGCCGTCGATGCGGTAGCGCACGATCGTGTCCTTCTCTTGGGGTTCGATGTGGATGTCGCTGGTGTCGAGGCGGACGGCGTCCCCCACGATCATGTCGAGGATCTGAACGGACTGCTCGCCGATGTTGCCGACGATCCTTTGCTCGTCGGCGGCAGCTTCTTTTCCAGTGAGCTGAACGAAGCGGACCTCCTGCCGCGGCCCATCCAGGGCCGGCAGCACGCGCACGGCTCCGCCGCCGGGGCCAGCGGAGTCTTCGGCGGCCTGGTGGACCCGGGCCTTCTCCAGCGCCTTCTCGAAGTCACCTTGGCTGACGCCGACGATCTCCAGCTCGTAGTCTCGCGCCATGGTCCGCAGGGACTGCTGGACCACGTCGTCGAAGGGGTTGACCATGGCGAGCGTCAGACGCCGCCCTTCCAGCTGGATGGGCAGGACCTTCTGCTCCTTGATGAAGCTCTGCGGGAGCAAGGTGCTGACCTTGTAGTCCGGCCGCTCCTTTTGGAGGTTGATGAAGCGTAGCGTGGCGTGGCCGTAGAGGTCGGCCGCGCGGGTGGCCAGCAGGCGGTTGGCGTTGAGGCTGATCACGGGCACGCGGGTCAGCATCCGCTGGAAGATCTCACGCGGGAAGACCAGCGCGACGCCCTCCTCGGCGCCGACCGCCATGCAGAGGGTGGGCTGCTGTTGTAGGAGGAACTCCAGCCCGATGGCGTCCGGCGGACCGGCCTGGTCGAGGGTCACCTCGAGGCTCGTGCTGACATCGCGCTTCTTCAGCTCGACGCGTCCGTTGACGAGGACGTAGAGCGCCTCCGCGACGATTCCCTGCTCGAAGATGGGGGTACCCTTCGTGAAGGGTCGCACGGAGCAAGCCTTGACGATGTGCGGGAGGATGTCCGCAGGCGCCCCCGCGAAGAGGGGTGTCCGCTCGATCGCGTGCTGGATCTGGTGTTGCTCCATGAGCGCTGACCTCGCTGAGGGTGTGGACAGCACGCCGCCTGGTCGCGGCGACAAGTAGGCCGGAGGCAGAGGGACGCCTCGCTGCGCCAGCGTCGCCCAGCGGGGGGTGAGGGCATGGCGCGTTGCGGCCCGGCGGTTCGGGAGCGCAAGCGAGGCACCGCATCAGCATAGGGGAGCGGCGAGGGCGTCGCCAGCATCTTGTGGTCAGGGGCGCGACGCTCGCAGGGCGGGCGCTAAGCGTCGCACTGGGAGAGCCACATCTGACTGGCAGGCTTGGGGAACATCCAGCGCGTGGCTGCGTCGGGGAGGTGGGGACCCCGCCTCAGCGGTGGTCGTCAGAATCCCGCGTTCCATCGGGCCGTCTGCGCGATCATGAGCAGCAGCCCGAGCGCGAGGACGAGGAAGACCGCTGTTTGGAGGATCCACGCGAGGCCTTGCGCGACCCAGTCCTGCACGTAGGTCGGGAGTGGGTTTGTGGCGCGGCGCTCGTCCCAGTAGCGACGGATGGTCACGCTGAGCTGAGCCCCGCGTCTGCGCCGGATGGCACGTGGCCGCCGCAGCTTGAAGGTGGGCTGATCCGAGGGAGGCCAAGGGCCGGCGAGGGTCAGAGATCGACACATGCTTAGCTCCTGTCGTTCTGCGGCGTGGAGGACGCCGTGTGGGCATCGGTAGGTGCGTGCGCGCCCGCGGAGGCGGAGAAGCGCCGCTGGTATCCTTCCTCGCTGAGGGTCAGGGGGGGGATCGCCTCGGGCTGCAGCCACGCGTGGTCGCCCGCGCGCAGCTCCACGCCGGTCTCGTCGCACGTCGCTGGGCGGTGGAGGCGGGCCCACATCCACTGCTCCCGCTCCCTCGACTGCGCGAAGTACGCCTCCAGCGCCTCGGGGCTCGCGACGACGCCGCCCTTGCGGCCTGGGCGCATGCCCCAGCACGCTTTGTCTCCCGCCCGCAGTCGCACGCCGCTGATCGCGCAACGCGCGTCGCGATGCAAACGGATCTCCTGCCAACCCAGCACGTCCTCTGCGACCTTGTCGAAGGGCGTTGTCATACAGGCAGGAGCGCTCTCGGCGACGTGACGAAAGCTGGCCACGTCTTCGACCACCTCCGTCACCAGGTGCTCAATGTTGCCCGAGAAGTTGCCGACCAGGTCCACCGTGCGCTGCAAGATGCCGCGGACGAGCTGGCTGACGGGCATGTCCAGGCGCTCCGCCTGGGCACGCAGCTCACGATCCAGGTCTTCCGGGATGCGGGCGTTCAGGACGCGGTCCTTGAGACGTGACGCGCGGTCCTTGTCTCGGCCATCGTCGCTCATGTCGTTCCTCCGTGGAGAGAGCCTCCGCAGGCTCGGTGATCAGGACGCTGGCCAGGGACGGGCGCCGCGTCATACGGTCGTCATACAGCCGAGTGTAAGACATGTCAAGACGTCCGTGTAATACATTGGGGTGGTTCTGGCTGCGGGCTGCGCGCTTACGGGTTGATCGGCTCCTGTCCACCAGGCCACTCGGGGGAGCCGCGCGCGTTCACGCGAAAAGACCGGTAGACCGGCGCGCCGGGGCCGCCTATGCTAAGCGCCCTCGAAGGACGGGAACCGCGAGATCGTGCATTCCCAGGCTTTCGTCTCGGAGGCCGCGGTAGTCAGCGCTGCAGTGTCGTGCTGTCCTGTTCCGGCGTTGTGGTGGGTAGGAGTGATGACGGATTTTGCGAGTTTGGGTCTACCTGAGTCCATGGTGGCGCAGGTGGCGGCGATGGGGTTTGTGAATCCAACGCCTATCCAGCAGGCGGCCATCCCGCCCCTCTTGGAGGGCAGGGACGTGCTGGGCCAGGCGCAGACGGGAACGGGCAAGACGGCCGCCTTCGGCCTGCCCGCGCTGGCGCGTCTGGATGTCGAGAGCAAGGCGACGCAGGTCTTGGTGCTGGCCCCCACCCGGGAGCTGGCGTTGCAGGTCGCTGAAGCCTTCACGGACTTCGCCGGGGAGAGGTCTGCGGTGTCGATCGTGGCCATCTTCGGTGGGGCTCCTTACGGACCCCAGCTTCAGGCGCTGCGGCGCGGTGCGCAGGTCGTCGTGGGCACGCCGGGACGTGTGATCGACCACTTGGAGCGCGGTACCCTGCGCTTGGAGGACATCCGCTTCGTGATCCTGGACGAAGCCGATGAGATGCTGCGCATGGGCTTCTACGAGGACGTCGTCGCGATTCTGGAGAGAGCGCCCGAAGTGCGGCAGAGCGCGCTCTTCTCCGCGACCATGCCTCCGGACATCCGCTCGCTGACCCACCGCTTCTTGCGGGATCCCGTCCACGTGTCGTTCGCGCCAGGCGCCGATCACCGCCCGAACATCCGCCAAGCCGTCTGCTACGTCCACGAGGAGGACAGCGCGGAGGCGGTAGCCCGCTTCCTCGAGGCCACCCCGACGCTCGCGACCTTGGTCTTCGTACGCACCAAGCAGGCGACCTTGGACATCGCGACGCTCCTCCAGGACCGCGGGCTGAGGGCGACCGCGCTCAATGGGGACCTGCCACAGCCCGAGCGCCTGCGCGCCGTCGAGCGGCTCCGCGACGGGCTCCTGGATGTCGTCGTCGCGACAGACGTTGCAGCGCGAGGGCTGGACGTCGAGCGCATCGCGAGGGTGGTGAACTTGGACCTGCCGCGTGACCCGGCCTCCTACGTGCACCGCATCGGCCGGACGGGGCGCGCGGGGCGCGAGGGCGAGGCGCTCCTGCTGGTGCCTCCTCGCGCCGAGCCCATCGTGCGGCGCTATGAGCGCAGTCTGGGGGTCACCATGGAGCGGGTTACGCTCCCTACGGCGGAGGCGCTCAACACGGCCAGACGTGCGCGCGTCGTCGCGGAGCTTGCTGAGAAGGTGGCGCAAGCGCCTTCAGAAGAACACCGCGCGCTGGTCGAGGCCTTCTGCACCGAGACGGGCGCGGACGCTGTCGGCCTGGCCGCGGCGCTCGTCGCGGAGCGGTGGCCCTCGTTGCGGAGAGACCTGCGCCCGATCTCCGCGCCCCCCCTTCCTTCGGAGCGCGCGAGCCGGCGCCGCGAGGCGACGCGACCCGGTCCCCCCGCTTCGGGTCGGTCCTCCACAGGTCCAGCTGCGGACGCCGGGCGCGGTCGTGCCGCAGCGCCGCGGCGAGGCGAGGGAGACGGCCTGGTGCGTTATCGGGTGGACGTCGGAAAGGTGCACGGCTTGCACGCGAAGGTGCTCGTGGACGCTATCGTGCGCGCCACCGGTCTGGATCAGCGCCGCGTCGGTGACATCCGTATTGAGGCAGACCACGCCTTCGTAGACCTCCCTGCGGGCATGCCAGGGTGGGCCTCGGAGCGCCTCGCGACGCTCAAGGTGTTGCGTAGGCCCCTGCGATTGCGCCGCGCATGAGCGGCGCGGTAGGCGGCTCCTAAGCTTCCTCGCGCAACATCTGCCGGATGATCTCAGCAGCGCGATCGTAAGAGCGCGAGACATCCTCGACGAGCTTCTTCTCCATCTGGCCACCGACCAGAGGTACCTTGATGGTGAGCTCCCCCTCGATGGTGCGAGAGCAACCCTCGGCTGTCGCGGCGACCGTCGTCGTCCCCTCGCCATGGAATCGGCCCTGCAGCACCTGGGGCAGGATGCGCCACCGCAGCACCGGCGCGTTCTCCTTGTGCCACGTCTCTTGGTCGTAGCTAATCTGATCCGTGCCCAACACCTTCACCATGGGTGCAGGCAGGGTGCGCTTGGCGGTGATACGCCGACGGAGGTACCGGGTTCCATCGGCTTCCCTGCGTTGCTCCATCAGGGCCCTCGCCGAGGAGGACGCCTCTGCGAGGCGCGCCTCAAAAGCGTCCGACTCCGTGATTTGCCAGAGGCGCTCTGGAGAGCAGGAGAAATGGTGGGTCAGCTTCATCTTCATCGTGACGTTCCATTGCCGCAGTCGACGAGGGGGCTACGCCCGGAGAGCACGCTCCCCTGGTTTGCGCCCTGCACGAGAATCCGTCAAGGAGCTGGAGTCGGTCGCAGGGCAGCGTGAGGACGCGAAGGGGTGGTTGGGGTGGCACTGTGGCCATGGGGCGGTGGGACCGTGGGGCGGGGGCTCAACGTCATCGGAAGGCCGAACAAGGGGATTGACCGAGCGCGCGATTCGCGGGCAGGGTACGCGCGGCGCGGCAGGCGCCGGGAAACCGTGGCGCGCGGGGCTTGCGTGAGGCCTCGCGCGCAAGACGACCCACTGCCTGCCCTTGGGTCCACCACATGAGCGCTACCATGTCCAAGAAGGAACTCGGGTTCGGTCGTGTCTTCACCGAACACATGGTCTCTGCACGCTGGCAGGAAGGAGAAGGCTGGGGGCCTCATACCCTCACCCTCCGCGGTGACGTGTCGATGGATCCAGCCTGCGCGACCTTGCACTACGCGCAGGCCCTCTTCGACGGGCTGAAGGCCTTCCGCTGCGACGATGGCGCCCTCCGGATCTTCCGCTTGGACGCCCACATCGAGCGCATGGTCACCGGCGCGCCGCGCTTGGCCATGCCCCCCGTCGACCGAGCAGCGCTGGCGGAGGCCGTCATCGCGTTGGTGCGCCGTGATGGCGCCCACGCTCCAGAGGACGGCGAGGGCTCGCTCTACATCCGCCCCATCGTGTTCGCGGAGGAGGCTTACCTAGGTGTGCGTCCGTCCAAGGTCTATCGCCTGCTCGTGCTGCTGTCGCCTGTTGGGTCGTATGGGGCCAGCGGTCAGCGACCCCTCCGGCTCTGGGTCGAGCGACACATGGTCCGCGCAGCACCAGGGGGCCTAGGAGCCGTCAAGGCACCTGCGAACTACGCGGCGAGCTTGTTGGCGGGCCTCCAGGCGCAGGAGAGGGGGTGTGACCAGGTCCTCTGGCTCGACGCCGTCCGGCGGCGGGAGGTTGAGGAGGTCGGCACCATGAACCTCTTCGCCCAGATCGATGGGACTGTGGTGACGCCGCCGCTCGCTGGCACCATCCTGCCAGGCATCACCCGCGCCTCCGTCCTCTCCCTGCTCCGTGAAGCAGAGGTGCCCGTCGAGGAGCGCCCCCTGGCGCTCGAAGAGCTGTGGGAGGCAGGGCAGCGCGGCACCCTGGAGGGCGTCTTTGGCACAGGCACCGCGGCTACCATCGCACCCGTCGGCGAGCTCGTCACCGAGGACGATGTCCTGCACGTCCCCGTGGGCCGCGACCGCGCGGCGTGGCTCTTGGCCCGTCTGAGGGCGATTCAGCGTTCGACCTCTACCCCGCACCCTTGGATGACCCTGGTGCCCCCAGCAGCCTGAGGCTAGCCCCATGACAAGCCGATTTCTTGCCCACGCGAAGGTGCGCGTGCCGCTCGTGTGCGGGGCCATGTACCCATGCTCCAACCCCGCGCTCTTGGGTGCGGTCGCACAGGCGGGCGCGCTGGCGGTTGTCCAGCCACTCTCCCTCGTTTTCGCTCACCGCGTCGACCTCCGCGCCACGCTACGTGAGCTGGTGCAAGCGCAGGGCGATGGAGCCATCGGCTTCAATGCGATCGTCGAGAAGTCTTCCCAGGTGTACGAAGACCGCATGCGGGCCTACATCGACATCGCTTTGGAGGAGGGCGTCCGCTTCTTCGTGACCGCCCTCGGTAACCCACGATGGGTCGTCGATCGCGTCGAGGCGGTAGGCGGGGTTGTCTACCACGATGTCACCAAGCGAAAATGGGCGGAGCGTGCGTTGGAGGCCGGGGTTCGTGGTCTCCTCTGTGTGAACCGCGAGGCTGGGGGACACGCGGGCACGCTCTCCCAGGAGGCGCTGTGGGAGAGTCTCCACGACCTGGGGGTGCCGCTCCTGGCTGCCGGTGGCCTCGGAGACGCGCGGGCTATGCTGGGGGCGCTGGCGCGAGGCTACGAGGGTGTTCAGCTCGGGACGCGCTTCATCGCGACCCACGAGTGCAGCGCCCACGACGACTACAAGCGCGCGATCGTGGCAGCCCGGGCCGAGGATATCGTACTCACCGAGCGCATCTCGGGTGTGCCGGTGTCGGTGATTCGCACGCCCTACGTGCAGCGGGTGGGCACGAAGGCTGGGCCCATCGCTCGGAGGCTGCTGCAGCACCCCAAGTGGAAGCACTGGGTGAGGACCGCGTACTCGGCCAGGTCGCTTTGGAAACTCGCCCGTGGCGCTACCAAAGACGGCGGGTACAACGACTACTGGCAGGCCGGTCGCAGCGTGGAAGGAATCGAGGCCGTCGTCCCCGCGGCTCAGGTCGTCGAGCACTTTGAGGCCGCTTGGCTAGCGTCTCAAGGCCGTGCCTGACCCATTGCTGCGGCACCACATCGATGCGGTAGAGGCGCACCCGCGGGCGTGCACCCACGCCACGCTGCCAGGCTGGTGCTACGTACCGGGTAGGACGCTCGCCGTGTCGGCGGGCCGCGCGCCCCTCCTGCCGACCGACCTTCCAGCCGTCGACGCTCTCGGACTGCGCCTCTTCGTCTCGCTGCACTGCCCCGAGCGTCTGGGTCCTGGGTGGCACCTCGACGTGCTCCTGCTCCACGGATGGGTAGGCTCCGAGGATGGGCTGGAGAAGCTGGTCGCTCCATGGCCTATTCGCTTGCTGCAGGCTTCGGACGAGCTTCGAGGCGACCCGGAGTGGGTCGCCGAGGCAGCCGCCGCGAGAGCTGCCGGGGAGGTCTGGGCCTTGTGGGACAGCGGGCGACCCGTCGCTATGGCCAGCGTTGGGTGGCGCTCCTCGGCGCACTATGACCTCGCTGTCGAGGTGGCGCGGGGCGCGCGGCGGCGCGGGTATGGTCTGGCGGTCGCGGCCGCTGCCATGCTCGCCGAGTCTGCCAGGGATGAGCGCGCGCCGGTGTGGGCCTGCGAAGCGTCCAACGACGCTTCCCTCAGAGCCGCGGTCGCGTTGGGCTTCGAGCCGCGGGCGGCAGCCTGGGTCGCCTACCCGCGCCGGGGGGAGGCCGTCTCCTCGGCGACATAGACGTTGGGTGACTCTTCGGCGCGCGCGAGGGCTTGCGGAAGACGGACGTCTCCATGCGCGGTGCGTGGTTGGCAGGGGCCCATCAAGCCGCGTGCTTGGAACCCCTCCACGGCTTCGTGCACGCTGAGGAAGAGGTTCTCCTCGCCGATCGTCTCGAGGCAACCGGAGCGTTGCAGCACACGGCGGACCGGGACCTTCAGGCCAGCCAGGCCGAAGGCCACCCCGCGGGCGCGATACGCCTCCACAGAGCGCCTCAGCGCTGCGTCCGCAGTGGAGTCGATACGGTTGATGGCGCTCGCGTCTAGGACCACAGTGCGGAGCCGCTCCGGCAGCTCCTGCTCAGCGGCGCGCAACACCTCATCGAGGTGCGCGACATTCCCGTAGTAGAGCTGGGCGTCCAAGCGGATGAGGATGGCGTCTGCCGGGGCGAGGGCGTCTGGGTGGTTCTTGAGGTTACGGAAGTGCGTTGTCCCAGGGAGCCGTCCCAAGAGGGCGATGTGAGGTCGCGTCGTGTTGGCAATGAGCCAGAGCATGGAAGCCAAGACTCCGGAGAGGATGCCCTCCTCCACACCGACCAGCAAGGTCACGGTGAAGGTGATGGCGAGGAGGGCCAGATCGGCACGCTCAACCTTCCACAGGTGCTTGACCTCGTGGCCGTCGATCAGGCCGATGCAGGCCATCATGATCAACGCTGCCAGCGCGCTCTTGGGGAGCTGCGCGAAGAGCGGGGTGAGGAAGAGCAGCGTGATCAAGACGAAGCCCGCGGAGACCAGCGAGGCCACGGGGGTCTTGGCACCGGCGGTGGCGTTCACTGCCGTGCGGGAGAAGCCTCCGGTGACCGGGTAGCCGCTGGTGAAGGCGGCAGCGAGGTTGGCTCCGCCGAGCGCGAGGAGCTCGCGGTTCGCGACAAGGCGGTAGCCTCCCTTGCGTGCGAAGTTCTGTGCGACCGAGACCGACTCCATGAAGCCGACCAACGCGATGGCGATGCCCGTGGGTAGGAGTGCTCCCCAGGCTTCTGCGGGTACCCAAGGCGCACTCCACTGTGGGAGGCCCGTAGGGACAGCACCCACCACCGCCACGCCCGCTTGGTCGAGGCCCAGGACGACGACCAGCCCGGTAGCGAGCAGCATGACGAAGAGCGGGCCCGGGAAGCGCGGTGCTTTGGCCCGGAGCGTCAGCAGCAGCGCGAGCGCTCCCCCTCCCAGCGCGAGCGTCAGCACGTGCGTCTCGGCCAGGGCCGCGCCCACGGCCCCCACCGTCTCCAGGAAGCCCTTGCCGCGGACGTCCAGCCCGAGCAGGTTGGGCAACTGGCTGGTCCCGATCACGATCGCCGCCGCAGAGGTAAACCCCGACACCACGGGGTGGGAGAGTAGCTGGACGAGAAAGCCCATCCTAAGGAGCCCCATGCCGGTCTGCAGGACCCCGACGAGGAGGGCCAGCGCCAGGGCCAAGGTGATGGGGTCGGCCTCGCCGCCCGTCCGGTCCACCGCGCCCGCGATCCCCGTAGCCGTCAGCAAGGACACGATCGCGACCGGGCCGACGGCGAGCTCCCGCGATGTGCCCACGAGCGCATAGGCGACGAGCGGGACCACAGACGCGTAGAGACCGACCACAGGAGGGAGGCCGGCGAGCATCGCGTAGGCCATGCCCTGAGGGACGAGCAAGATTCCGGTCGTCAGGCCGGCGATCGCGTCTTGTCGCAGGAGCGTGGTTCCATAACCACGCGCCCAGTCGGGGAGCCAAGCAGGAGCTGGGGACGAGTCGGGCGATCGAGCCATGGGTCACCGAGGGGAGGGAGTGTCCGTCCGAACCTGTCTCTTGCAGGCTTCATGCCAAGCATCGACGCCGCGAAGGGCACGAGCAGCGGGCGGGCAACCCTCGCCTCCAGCGCTCCGTGAGAGAGTGCCCTGGTGGGGCGTCGCCGGAGGCCCTCCGAGTGCGGGGGTTTCGTCTCGCGGGCGTGCTGGGGGCAAGGTGTTTCAGGGGGTTGCACGCCGTGTTTCGCTTGTTCCGTCGTGACGCGCTCGCGACAGGCGTGGAGCACGCTGGCGGCAGGAGCGCTCGCTTGCCTCCGCTCGGGTTGCCATGCTAGGGGGGTCCCGGAACCGGGCGTGCGGCGGTGGCTCTGCAAGGCAGTGGGAAGGGAGACCTGGTCGTCGCGCGGCTTCTCGTCGGGCTGTGGGTCCGCGTCGAGACGTGGTGTCGGGAGCATCGTGGGTGAGAGCGCATGCGTGAGGGTCTAGCGTTGCGGAAGGCGGTGGCGCCTTACATGCAGGAAGACCGCGGTCGAACGTGGAGGCTCTTCGCTGTCACGGTCTCCTCTTGTCTGCTCGCGGGGGCCGGGGTCGTCTGGAGCCCCCCGTGGCTGGCCCTGCCCCTCTCCCTGCTCTTGGGTCTCCTCTACGTGCGGCTCTTCATCTTCTACCATGACGCGTTGCACGGCGCTCTCTTCCGAGGCTCACGCTTGGGGATGGCCTTCATGCATGCGGTGGGGTGGTGGCTCTTGGCGGTGGTCTCGGTGTGGCGCGAGACGCATGACTACCATCACCAGCACAACGCCAAGCTCGTTGGGTCTGCGATCGGCTCCTATCCAGTGGTGACCCTCGGGATGTGGCGCGGGATGAGCCCTCGGCAGCGCTTGGCTTACCGGGCGCTGCGTCATCCTCTGACGATCCTCGCGGGCTACTTCACTCTTTTTGTGGTGGGGATGGGCCTGGCGCCCTTTCGACGGCAGCCAGCGCGCCACTGGCAAGGCGTCGCCGCCCTGCTGGCGCATCTGCTGTGGGTCGCAGCCGCGGTAGCGCTCTTGGGTTGGTGGCGCGGGCTGCTCTTGAGCGTTGTCCCGCTGATGGTGGCTCAGGCGCTCGGGAGTTACCTCTTCTTCGCCCAGCACAACTTCCCCTCCATGGAGCTGCGCGAGCGCCGCCAGTGGGACTACGAGTTCGCTGCCTTGCGCTCTTCCTCAATGTTTGACATGCCGGGCTGGATGCACTGGTTCACGGGCAACATCGGCTACCACCACGTGCACCACCTGAACCATCGCATTCCCTTTTATCGTCTCCCCGAGGCGATGCGTGAAGTCGTCGAGCTCCAGCGGCCGGGCCGCACGTCCTGGCGCGTGCAGGATGTGCGAGCCTGCCTCTCGCTGGCCGTGTGGGATCCTGCGCGTGGTCGGATGCTCACCTACAGTGAACTCGCGGACGCCGGGGCGCAGGGGCAGCCTCAGCTCGCTCACAGCTAGCGTAGGGTCATGGCTGAACCTTGGATGCATCGAATAGCCCCGCAGGGCACGCTCGCGCAGGCGGTCGAGGGAGTCGCGCGGCACTTCAACGATCGCGGCTACACCTTCCAGGACATGAGCGGAGCCGAGCGTCCCTACGCGTTCCCGCAATTGGAGGAGGCGACGCGGCATCGCGCCTACGCCCTCCAGTCGCTCGGCCTCCGTCGTGGTGACCGTATCGGGCTCGTGCTGACGGAGCCGGAGGACTTCATCCTCACCTTTTTGGGCGCGGTGAGGGTCGGCATTGTCCCCATACCCCTCTATCCTCCGGTCGCCTTGGGTGATCTGGACGGCTACATGGAGCGCATGGCGCGCATCCTCGCGAGCGCCGAGGCGCGGGCGCTCGTGGTGAACGAGAGCTTCAAGCACTTGCTGTGGGCCTTGGTCGAGCGGGTCGATTCGCTGGCCACCCTGACCTACGTGGAGGACCTCCGTGGGGTGGTCGGCGAGCCATCGGCGGTCCGTGTCAGCCGCGAGGACATCTGCTTCCTGCAGTACACCTCGGGTTCCACCTCCGATCCCAAGGGCGTGATCGTCAGCCACGGGTCGCTGGAGGCCAACGTGGCTGGGATCATGGGGGAGGCGGGTCTCGGCATGGACCCCGAGCGTGACCGCGCCGTGAGCTGGTTACCCCTCTACCACGACATGGGGCTGATCGGCTTCGTGCTCGCGCCGCTCTACTACGGAATTCCGGTCTGGTACATCCCTACGCTCCGCTTCCTCAAGCACCCAAACACCTGGCTCGACACCGTCGACCGTGTGCGAGGCAGCATCACCTTCGCCCCTCCCTTCGCGCTCCCCTTGGCAGCGCGTCGCGCCCGCGACGCCGAGCTCGCGCGCTGGGATCTGAGCTGCCTGCGTCAGGTCGGGTGTGGCGCCGAGCCTATCTCGCCCGAGGGCGTCCGCGCCTTCGTCCGTACCTTCGCAGCGTGCGGACTCCCTGAGACGGCCGTCGTCCCTGCCTACGGGATGGCGGAGGCGACCCTGGCCATCAGCCTGCACCCTCCCGGTACCGCCTTTGTGACCCGCAGGGTGGCCGCAGAGGTCTTCGAGGGGCAAGGCGTTGCGCAGGAGGCAGCGCCCGACGCAGGCCGCGTCCTGGAGCACGTCGCCTGTGGCCGGACCTTCCCAGGGCATGAGGTTGTGGCCATGGATGAGGCCGGCCAGCCTCTCGCCCCTGGCCGGGAGGGGGAGCTTTGCTTCCGGGGTCCGAGTGTGAGCCCGGGGTATTTCGGGCACCCTGAGGCTACGCAGGCGACCTTCCGTGACGGCTGGCTGCATACGGGCGACCTGGGCTACATCCTGGATGGCCAGGTCTTCGTGACAGGGAGGCTCAAGGACCTCATCATCTGCAATGGGCGGAACTACCACCCTCAGTCGATCGAGTGGCCCGTGGCGCAGATCGAGGGTGTGCGGCCCGGAAACGTCGTCGCTTTCTCGATTCCGGGGGAGACGACGGAGGAGCTGGTCATCGCGCTGGAGCGCAAGCCAGACGCGCCAGCGGACCTGCGTGATCGCGTCGAAGCGTGCGTGAGGTCGTCCTTCGGACTGAACGTAAGGGACCTGGTGTTGCTCCAGTCTGGCCAGCTCCCCAAGACGAGCTCGGGCAAGCTCCAGCGGCGCAAAACCCGGGAGTTGTATCTCAGCGGGAAGCTCGTGCGCAGCGGCTCCCGAATCGCAGGATCACGAGCGGACAAGCTCACGCTCGCGAAGCACGTAGCGGCCTCCACATGGAGCCGCCTCAAGAACCGCACGAAGAAGAGCAGCACCTGAGGAGGAGCGCGTGAGCACCCAAGCTGAAGTCGAAGTATCCTATGATGTCTCCAACGAGTTCTTCCGTCTGTGGCTCGACAAGCGCATGAACTACACCTGCGCCCTCTTCGAGGGCACCGAAGACCTCGACGTGGCGCAGGAGAAGAAGCTGGACTGGCTGCACGACGCCGCCGCCCTGACCCCGGACAAGCGCCTGCTGGACATCGGCTGCGGGTGGGGCGCGTGCATCGAGTACATGGCGACCGTCAAGGGGCTCCGGGACGTCACCGGCATCACGCTCTCGCGGGCACAACACGCCGAGATTGAGCAGCGGGCCGTCCCCGGGGTCCGGGCCTTCTGCGTTGACTACCGAGACTTCCAGCCCGAGCACAAATTCGACGCCGTCATCTCGATCTGCATGATGGAGCACATCGCGACCCCCGAAGAGGTCCGCGCAGGGCACCACATCGAGCTCTACCGGGATTACTTTCGGCGAGCCTGGGAGTGGACCACCCCGGGCGCGCACTTCGGTCTGCAGACCATCCTCCGCAACCGCGTGCCTCGGAACAAGAAGGACATTGAGGACATCGGCTGGGTCACCTACGAGATCTTCCCCGGCGGCCTCTCGTTGCGCCTTGAGGACATCGTGCGCGCGGTGAATCCGTACTGGGAGATCATGCAGGTGCGTACGCGCCGCCAACACTACGAGAAGACCTGCGCAGCCTGGCTCGCGAACCTCCGGTCGCACGAGGTGACCATCCGCGAGCGCTGGGGGGACCGCGTCTTCGAAGACTATGACCGCTACCTGGCCACCTGCGTGCGTGGCTTCCAAATGCACTACCAGTCACTCGCCCAGTACGAGCTGCGGCGCATCGACGGGTAAGGGCGATTCCGGTGGCCCCCCTACGGGGTGCCTTGCCCGCGTGGGCTTCTTCTCTTTCCTAGGTGAACGCCGTGACCGACGAACAAATCCTCGACCTGCTCCGCCGTGCGCTCCACCAGGCCGCCCCCAAAGCCGCCGCCAAAGCGCCCGATCTCCAACTGACCCACACCGTCAAAGACCTCGGCATTGACTCCGTCGCCCTGATGGAGATGGTCGGCTGCGTCGAAGAAGAGATCGGCGCACAGTTTCCTGATGACGAGCTGGCACAGCTCCACACGCTCGGTGACTTCGCTGCCTGTATTCGGCGGCGTCTGGCCTCGTGAGGCGCGGATGCTAGCCCCGCGTTCCTACGACATTATCCTCTACGGCGTGACCGGCTACACCGGGCAGCTCGTCGCCGACGAGCTGCTCGCGCTCGCCAAGACCCACGGGTTGAGCGTCGCCTTCGCTGGACGTAACCAGGACAAGTACCTGGCTTGGTGGGGAGGCCGCGGCTCCGCAGCGGGGGAGCCTCCCCCCTTTGTCGTGGCGAGCAGTGAGGATTCTGCATCCCTTCGTGCGCTCGCCGAGCAGACCCGGGTGCTCCTGACGACCGTCGGACCCTACGCCCGCTACGGTGCTCCCTTGGTCGAGGCTTGTGTCGCGGCAGGAACGGACTACGCAGACTTGACGGGCGAGGTCCCCTTCATTCGGGACATGATCGACCGCCACCACGACGAGGCGCAGCGCACCAACGCGCGGATCGTTCACGCGGCAGGCTTCGACTCGATCCCCTCCGACCTTGGCGTCTACCTGCTCCAGCGTGAGGCCCTGCGCCAGTGGGGGAGACCCGCAGATCGCGTGCTCGGCGAGCTGCGCCACGCGCGGGGCGGCCTCAGCGGCGGTACCATCGCGAGCCTGCTCGGCGTGCTGGAGGCTGCCACGGATCCGCGCGTGCGCCGCGTGCTGCGGGATCCGATGTCGCTGGCGCCCGGTGCGACCGCCGGACCAGCACCCCGCGACCGTGTAGGCATGGCGTACCATCGCGAGACGGGCTCCTGGAGCGCACCTTTCCTCATGGCTCCAGTGAACACCCGGGTCGTCCGGCGGAGCGCGGCGCTCATGCCGGCCCACTACGGCGCGACCTTCTCCTACGACGAGCACCACGCGACCGGCAGCGGCGGCCTGGGTATGCTCCGCGCTGCGGGGCTCACCGCCGGCCTTGGCTCCTTCATGGCGGCGGCGCTCGTGCCCCCGATCCGTGGCTTCATGGCGCGCCGCTGGTTACCTTCACCGGGCGAGGGCCCCAGCCCAGAGGCCCGCCAGGCCGGGTCCTTTCGGCTCGTGCTCCATGGGCGGTCTAGCGCAGCGCCCGACCGCTTCATCGAGGTCGATGTCCGCGGAACACGCGATCCGGGCTACGGCGCGACGGCGTTTCTGCTCGCGGCCACCGGCGTCGCGTTAGCGCAGACGCGCGACGCTTCCCACGAAGGTGGTGTGCTCACACCGGCCGCCGCTGTCGCGGAGCCTCTCCTCGCGCTCTGCGAAGCTGAGGGCGCCTTGGTGCGCTTCGAAGTCCGCGGGGGGTGACAGAAGCGGCTGCCCAGGCATTCTGGAGCTTGGTCGGGCGCTACCGCGACGCTTCGGGTCCCGGCGCGCGGCGTTTTGCGCTCCTCCGAGCGTCCGCGCGCGGCGCCTCTGCGGCACGCCATGGCGCAGAGGCGCAGGCTCCGCTATGCTGCCGCCGAACCCGGCGGAGCCGCGCGGCGCACGCTTCGCGGCGCGCTCGCTGAACCGGGGCAGACCAAGGCATGCGGAAGATCCACGAGGCAGTGAGGGCGTACATGGGGAGAGCGAAGGAACGACGGCTGGGGGTGAACAAGGGCTCGTGGGGGCGTTGGCTCGTGATGGCAGGCGCGCTCGGCGTGGGGGTCGTCGCGTGCAGCGAGGACGAGGCTGAGCGCGAGACGCGTTGTGGTGCGGACCAGGAGCTGGTCGACGGCGTGTGCGTCACCTTGGAGCCCGGCTGCGCGGAGGGCGTGTACCGTTCGGAGGGTGGGCTCTGCGGTCGCGATCAGGTGGACTGGTCTCGTGACGCGCGTCTGCCAGCCGGTGGGGATCGTCACGACCTCTACAGGTTGGGACCCGCGTTGCCCGATGTGGCGTCCGCTGGCCTGCAGCACGCCCTGGTCTGGCCGGTTGATGTCTCGGGTGTGCTGCTTCCGTGGCGACCCATGCAGGCGATGCTGGACCCTCATACGGAGGATCCACAGACCCGCAGTGTGCAGGATCTGGCGCGCGGCGCTCTGGGCTTCGGGACGCTCGACGAGATGTACGACTGGCTTGGCTTGGCCACCGCGCCTGGCGAGGGTCCGGCTTTTGGCGAGGTGCCGTGGCCGGCGGGAGTCGCCGCTGGCGATCGGCTGGGGGCGGGAGTCATCGCGACGGCCTACGGCGACGCGCTGACCTTCTCGTGCGCGACCTGCCACACGGCGCAGCTCTTCGGTCGGACGGTGGTCGGGCTCACGAATCGCCAAGCCCAGGCCAACGAGTTCTTCCACATGGCCAAGAGCTTTTTCCCCGGCTTGACCCCACGCGCGTTCGGGCGCGCGACGGGCGCGGACGAGACTGAGCTGGAGCTCTTCGTTCGCACGCAGGCCAACCTGCGCGCGATCGGCAGCCGTATGCCGCAGGTGCGCGGTCTTGACACATCGCTTGCGCAGGTGTCGCTGAGCCTAGCCCGCCGCGGGGAAGACGCCTACGCGCTCCGAGACAGGGCGCTGGAGCTGCAGCCGCGCCCCAACATGTTGGACGACTACGTGTCGGACAGCAAGCCAGCGGTCTGGTGGACCATGCGCTACAAGACGCGCTGGCTCTCGGACGGGTCCATCGTGTCGGGCAACCCCGTGTTCACGAACTTCCTTTGGAACGAGCTTGGGCGAGGTACGGATCTGCGCGAGCTTGAGGCGTGGCTGGAAGCCAACCCAACCATCGTGGACGAGCTTACGGCGCTCGTCTTTGCCACCGAGCCTCCTCGGTGGGAGGAGTTCTTTGGCGTAGAGAGCTTGAATGTCGAGGCGGCACAGCGGGGTGAAGCGCTTTTCCTGCAGCACTGCAGCACCTGCCACGGGAGCTATGACAAGGGATGGAGCTTGCCCGACGCAGCCAGCCTGGATCCGGCTGCCCGCGTGCAGACGGTCCTCGTTCGTTACCACGAGCAGACGCCCGTCTTTGATGTGGGCACGAGCCCAAACCGAGCACGCGGTATGGCAGCCTTCGCTGCGGATCTGAACCGGCTGGCCATCTCGCACTGGATGGCTACCGTCGTCGAGGTGCAGGAGGGCTATGTGCCTCCTCCTCTGACCGGGATCTGGGCGCGCTACCCCTACCTGCACAACCAGAGTGTCCCCAACCTCTGCGAGATGCTCCTCCCCTCGTCGATGCGCAGCAGCGTATTCTACATGGGACCCGACGAGGACCCCGAGACCGACTATGATCAGGCCTGCGTTGGCTTGCCCACCGGTGACGCGGTCCCTGCCTCCTGGCAGGAAGATCCCCGCCGACGCTTCGACACCTCACGTCCGGGGCTGAGCAATGCTGGCCACGACGCGTGGTTGACCGCGCCCGACGGGCAGCCCCTCTTGACCGCAGAGGAGCGCCGCGACCTCATCGAGTTCCTCAAGACGCTCTGAGTTTCAGGGCGCACCCCTTCACCTCTCGTCCAGGATCGGCCGATGACACTGCAGCACTTGAACCATCTGGGTCTCCGAATCACATGGTTGGGCCATTCGACCTTCCTCCTTGAGCTGCCTTCAGGCAAGCGGGTGCTGATCGACCCGTGGGTGGATAGCAACCCGGCGTGCCCGGAGGCGTTTCATGGGCTGCAGGCGGACGTGGTGCTCTGCACGCACGGCCACGGCGACCACATCGGCGACCTCAAGGCAGTCATGCAGCGAGGGGAGCCGACGCTGGTGGCCATCTATGAGCTGGTGTCCTGGGCCGTCGGTGGTGGTGTGCCGGGAGACCGCGTCATCGGCATGAACAAGGGGGGCAGGGTCAGGCTCGACGGGCTAGACGTCATCATGACGGACGCCCGCCACAGCTCCGCGTGGATCGATGAGGAGGGTGTGACCTACCTCGGCGAAGCGGCGGGCTTTGTCCTGCAGCTCGCCAGCGGCGTCTCGATCTATGTCGCCGGCGACACGAGTCTCTTCCGTGACATGCAGACCATCGCCGAGCTCTACCGACCCGACGTCGCGATCTTGCCGATCGGCGATCTCTACACGATGGATCCCGAGCAGGCCGCGATCGCCGCTCAGTGGCTCGGGGTCCGGGCGGTCATCCCTTGCCACTACGGGACCTTCCCCGCGCTTACGGGGACCCCGCAGGCCCTGGAAGCCGCGCTGGCCAAGCGGGGCTTGGCGGTCGATGTCCTGGCCATGGAGCCCGGCCAAACCCTCGGCGAGCCCGGCTGAGGTCCGGGAGGTGGGGCCGCGCGAGGATCGCGCGGCGGGCCCCTCTGCGGCGGGTCTCCTCAGCGCGCTGCCACACCCTGGCGCCGCTCCTCGAGGAAGGCCGCGGCTTGCTCGTCCATGCGCTTGGCGTGCTCGCGATCGTTCTGCTCCAAGTAGACGCTGCGAGAGGGGAAGGCGACCGACACCCCGATCTCGGCGAGCTTCGTGATGATCCGCAGGTTGATGTCTTCCCTGACCGCCAGGTGGGCATCCCATGCCACGGTCTTTGTGAAGTACATCACGAAGATGTCTAGGCTGGACGCTCCGAACTCCGTGAAGCGAACGACCCAGAATCCCTGGTCCACCTCGTCGTGTGTGGCCAGGAGGTGACGAATGCGCTCGAGGCTCTCCCGCATCATGTTGGGGGACGTGCCGTACGTCACCCCCAGCGTGAACATGACCCGCCGCAGCGGCATACGGCTAAAGTTTTCGACCACATCGCCCGCGAGGTTGGCGTTGGGTACGGAGACGACCGTCTTCGCAAAGGTCCGGACCTTGGTGGATCGAAGTCCGATCTCCTCGACCGTTCCCTCAAGTTGGTTTGTCCGAATCCAGTCACCGATGCCAAAGGGGCGATCCGTATAAATCATCAAGGCGCCGAACCAGTTGGAGAGCGTGTCCTTGGCCGCGAGGGCGACCGCCAAGCCTCCGACACCGAGTCCCGCCAGGAGCGCTCCAACGTTGAAGCCGAGCTCCTGGATCACGAAGACCGACGCCACGAGGAGCACGCTCACGTGGAGAAAGCGCTGAATCAGCGGGGTGAGGTTCTTGATCTGAGGCAGCTCGCGCTCTTCGGCGACGCGTCCGAGGAGCAGCCCGACCACGTCACTCGCTCGGTAGAGCGCGCTGAACACGCACACGATGACGCCAATGCGGAGCAGCACCAGCAGCGCACCCTCCGCGCCATCGGCGAGTACGAGCCATCGGGTCCCGACATAGAACGCGAGCAAGAAGGTCAGCCATCGGGCGGGGCGCTCGGCGGCGTCGACGAGGCGGTCGTCCAGGTCCGTCTCGGTGCGCTCGACCAGCAGGCGCAGCGCGTGGAAACCCAAGCGCAACACGAGGCGGCGTATCCCGAGGAGCAGCGCGAAGGTCAAGAACGCTGCCAGAATGCGCCAGATCGCCGTGTCTCCTATCGTCTGCAGGAGCCACTTCGCCGAGTCTCCGAAGAGGATGAGCAGGTGCTGCTCAATCTGATCCGCAGTCGCGAAAATCAACAAGGCACCGCTGTCGTCGTCTGCCCAGGCCCGCGAACCCGGAGAGAGGAGCGCGCAGGTCCCGAGGATGGCGGAAAGCGCGAATCGCCTGATGGAGAGCATGGCGTCGAGGTGGTTGGAGGGGCGTGAGGACCCCCTGGGGCCCAGATGGGTCGAGCTATTTCCCAGGCCGGTCACGGCGTCAACCCTCGGGCCGGCCGCACCGGCGCATGGCCAAGCCTGCATCGCAAGCGACGCCGGCGGGGAGGGAGTTGCCGTGCCCCATCGGCGTGCCGATACCAAGGGCGGCAGGGGCCCGCGCGGGTGTCAAGGTGGACCCGCGCCCTGCGCTACACAGGAGCATTCGACGGTAGGAGAGAAGACCATGTCACGCAAGACGATGGGGTTGGACGACGCGGTGATCGACTATGTTCGGGCGTACGGCCTGCGGGAGGGCGAGATCGCCCGCGCGCTGCGTGAGGAGACCGGGCGTATGCCCCAGGCGAACATGCAGATCTCCGCCGAGCAAGGTCAGTTCCTCGCGCTGCTCCTTGAGATCATGGGCGCGAGGCGGGTGATCGAGGTGGGCACCTTCACCGGATACAGCGCCCTCTGGATGGCCGAAGCGATCGGCCCCGAGGGCCTCCTGGTGGCCTGCGATGTCTCGGACGAGTGGACCGCCGTCGCGCGCCGCTACTGGGGCATGGCGGACGTGCAAGACCGCATCTCCCTGCGCTTGGGGGACGCCCGAGACACGCTCCAGGCCCTGCTGCAGGAGAGCCGTGGGACGTGGGACCTGGTCTTCGTGGACGCAGACAAGTCGGGCTACGCGGCCTACGCGGAGCTGGCGCACGCGCTACTCAGAGAGGGCGGCGTCTTGGCCGTAGACAACACCTTGTGGAGCGGCAAGGTGCTGGAGCTCGAAGGCGCCGATGCGGACACGGCGGCCATTCATGCCTTCAACCAGGCCCTGGTCGGAGACGAGCGCTGGACCGTGAGCCTGCTCCCGATCGGCGACGGCCTTACGCTGGCACGAAAGCGCTGAGCGTATGCCGTCTCCCTCAGTCGAGCCGCTCCCAGTTCTGGTGGTCGACCTCCAAGTTGTAGCGAGCGTTCCAGTCCATGCGCTCGTTCTCGAAGATCTTGAAGTTCCGCGACGAGTCCACGACCAAAATGTCCCAGCGGCCAGCAGGGATATCGGTCAAGGTGAGCGTACCGTTCATGGGGATATCGTGCGCGAGCACGTTGTCCCCCCAGCTCTGCGTCCCCGTCTGGCGGACGAACACGCCGATCACGGGTTCACGGCTGGCGTTGCGCACCACAAGCACAGCCCCAACGCGCTGTGCGCTGCTTGGCTGCTGACCCCGCGCGCTCGGCGTGGGCGCCTCGGGAATGACGTAGCCACCCGAAGAGCTGCAGCCCGTGGCGAGAAGAAGAGCGAAGAGGGAAGCCGTGGCGAGCAGAGCGATCCTGTGCATGACGATATCCTGTGAACCGGTTCCAAGGGGCAGACGATCAGGCTGGTCCATGTGACCACCGCAGCCACACGGGGTTGGCTAGACGGGCCGATCGGCGCAAACTCCGGATCATGGTCCATGGGTAGCCAGCACCGAAACGATGCCCAGGCCTCGCGATCGTGTCAAGAGAGAGCCAGCGAGGGCAGGCAGCCCAGGACCCTAGACCGAAGCCAGCGGCCGCGCTAGGGCCGCAACGTCTGGTTTTGCGCCCCCGAGGAGAGCCCATCATGGACGAGAGTTTGAGCGTTTGCATCTGGCATAATCCCCGCTGTACCAAGTCGCGCGCTGCGCTCGCTCGCTTGGAAGAGGCTTTCCCTGCGGAACAGGTGAGCGTGGTACGCTACCTCGACGCCCCCCCGGATCGCGCTACCCTGGCGCGTGTCGCTGCGCTCGTCTCCGGAGGGGCGGCGGCGCTCTTGCGCGCGAAGGAGGCCCTCGCGGCAGACCTGGGCGTGGATGCGTCTACCGACCCCGAGCGCATTCTGGACGTGCTCGCAGCGCACCCCGCGTTGATCGAACGCCCGGTGCTGATCGGTCCTGGAGGGGCCTGCATCGCCCGCTCCGCAGAGGCTCTCGAGGGCTGGATCGCGCGGGCGCGATCATCGCTTCAGGGCCAGGGTGAGGCCGAGGTCTCGCGCTAGCTGGCGGGGGTTGGTGGCGCTGCCTTTGTGCGTCGCGACGCGCGTCTGGGCGATTGTGGCGGGCGGAGTCGCGGTCAAGTCTCAGTGTACCTTCCTGGCCCCAGCGTGCGTTGGCTAGTTCGCGGCGCAGGGAGCGCCGTCCAGAAAGGCATTGACCTCACAGATGTCTGCGTTTCCGTTGGCTTGGGCGTGCCCCCGGAGCCCCGAGGCCGCGCCGCGGAACACAGCGTCACGGACGTCGAAGCGCATGTTCGCGCGGTTGGCCGTCGTACTGCACGCCGTCAGGTAGAGCCCGTAGCCCACGCTGCCGCAGGGAGGGTTGTGTCCTGCGTGTTCCACGTGGAGGTGCCGGATGGTCACGAGGCGGTTGTCCGAACGCCGCAGATCGAGACCTCGCCACGGCCCGCTGGCCCCTTCCAGGCTGGTCATGACCACAGGCTCGGTCGAGGTTCCGGCGATCGTGAGGCTGGCGTTGGCACCGTTGATCTGGAGCATGGTGTTCCAGGCGAAGCGCAGCTCAACGCCCCTTTCGATGGTGAGCGCCCCTTCGACCGTCACCGTCCCTTCCACGACGATGGGCAGGCCTGGTGCGTTCCATGTCGCGTCAGCGCTCAGGGTGCCTCCGCTCATGGTGAGCGCCCCATCGGTCTCGATATCTAGCTCAAGGCTGCCATCGAAGGCGCCGAGGTGGCTCGCCGAGAAGTAGATGGGGCCTGCGCTGTTGCGCGCGAAGCGGCTGTGCGCCAGGGAGGTCAACACCGCGCCGCGCGCGGTCCACAGGCCCGCGTTGACGCTCGGGAGGATGCGGACCCCGTAGCCCGCGTTGTCCTCGACGGTCAGCTCTTCCAAGAGGACGGTCGCGTGTTGGCCGTTCCCCGTGCCGCCGAGCTGCAGTCCAGCGGGGCTCGTGGGCCCGCCGCCACCGTGGCGGATGATCGCGTGGCGCAGCTCGGCGAGGGCGTCCCCGACGCGCTCGCCGATGGTCGCCGTGCGCAGGATCTGGATCCCGTGCCAGTGGCCCGCCACCGCGCTTGTCCCCTCGAAGAGGACGGGGGCGTCAGCGTCGCCTCTCACGACGAGGTTGGCGTCGGCGCTGTTCACGACCAGCGCTGTGTTCGGATGAAAGCGGAGGTGGATGCCTGCTTCGAGGGTGAGCGGTCCCTCTACCGTGATGGTGTCTTCGACGTGATAGGGGGCGCCGTCGTCCAGCCATGTGTGCTCTCCGCGCAGGGTGCCGCCGGTGAGCGCGTAGGCGTCATGGCCGTTGTCTTCGAGGAGGTTGCCTCCGCTGATGGCGCTGACATGCTCAGGGTGAATCCGTGCAGCGGCCAGCGCGTTCCCAGCGAAGGTCGTAGACGACAACCCAACGAGGTCGGCGCCGCGGGCGTTCCATGCCGTCAAGGGGTCGCCAATCGGCGCACGCAGCATCAGACCATAGCCGGCGTTGTCCTCGAAGCGGCTGTTTTCGATGTGCAGCGAGGCGCGCAAGCTGTTGCCCGTACCGCCGACCACCAAGGCCGCGTTCATGGTCGGGTGCCCCCCAGCGTGACGGAGAACGAAGTGCTCGATGTTCGCGACCTCTCCGCCGAGCTGATCGCCGATGGTCCCGGTGCGCTCGATATAGAGCCCGTGCCACCACCCAGGAGTAGCTTCCACGCCCTCGAACACAACCGGTGCCTCGTCCGACCCCAGGATCTCCAGGTTGGCGTCCGTTCCGTTGACCGTGATTCGGGTGTTCTCGCCGAAGCGCGCGTGGACCCCTTCCCCCACGACAAGCTGGCCAGAGACGCTGAACTCCGAGAGGACGTAGACAGGCACGCCGGCATCCTGCCAGACTCCGCTGAGGGGCACAGCCCCGCCCACGACCACAATGCCGTCACGCGCGTTGTCCGCCATCTCGTTGTTGGGGCCAAGGTCTACCAAGTGGTTGGCCGCGATCTCGGCCCCAGGGCCGCCGTTGTGCAGGAAGCGGTTGCCCTCAAAGGCGCGAAGCGTCGCCCCACGGGCGTTCCACGCATTCACGGCGGCGGGCGTGTGCAGGCGCAGCCCAGGCCCTGCGCTGTGCGTGATCTCCGTGTTGATCAGGCGTACGTTGGCATGCTGACCGTTGCTGGTCCCCCCGACGACGAGCGCAGGCGTCGGATCGGGGCCACCGCCAGCGTGACGCACGATGACGTGCTCGAGGAGTGCCGTGCCACCGCCGACCATGTCGGCCACGGTCGCGGTCTTGGTCAAACGAATTCCACGCCACCATCCGGCGCTCGCCTGCGTCCCTTCGAAGGTGATGGGCGCGTCGTCGGTGCCTACGGCCTCAAAGCCTGCGTCGACACCGCTGACCACGAACTGCGCGTTCTCTTCCGCGCGCACCACGACCCCGGGTCCGATCTCAAGGCGGGCGTTCAGGGTGACGGTGCCCGACAGCACGTAGCCAGGGCAGCTCCCTCGGACCTCCTCCCAGCGCTCATCCGTAGTCAGATTCCCCGTGATGACCCGCGGAGCCTCGCAAGGGCGTGTCTCAATGATCAAGGTCGTCGCGTCCGAGACGTCGTCGACGGAGACCGTCAGGGAGACCTCGTAGGTGCCGGCGACGTCGGGGAAGAAGCCTGACATTGCGGCTGTCTCCGACGTGAGTAGGGCTTGGCTATCCTCGGGACGAGCGACCAACTCCCAGCGGTAGGTGAGCGGGGTATCGTCGCTTGTCGTCGAAGCAGATCCGTTCAGCGCGACACGCTCGCCCACGTAAGGACGGGTGGGCGTCGCGGTCGCGGAGGCCACGACGACAAGCGGGTCCTCGGGCGGGGTGCTGTCCACGCTCACCTCGACGGAGACGTGAGCCTCCTGCCCAGCGGTGTTGGCCACGCGCGCTTCGACCGTGACCAGTCCGTCCGGCAGCGTGACTTGCTGCTCTGCGACGCCTCCGCTGACCGCCACCGTCGCAGCGACCCCGCCGTCCACGGAGAGCGTCACAGGCTGGCCGTCTTCGACGTTTGTCTCGACGCGCAGCGTGAATTGGAGCCCTGGGGTCTCCGGCGCTTCGTCGTCCTCCCACGTGAGCTGAGCACCCTCCGCGAGGTTTGTGAGCGCCAAGGTCGGCGCGATCACCACGTCCCCCTCTGCGTCGGGTTCGGCGTCGGGCGCTGCATCAGGCGCTGCATCGGGCGCTACGTCGGGGTCGACACCAGGGTCAACGTCCAAGGATGCGTCGAGCTCATCCAGGGGATCGCCCGTGTGATCGGGGTCCGTTCCATCGTCTGTCCCCCAACCACACGCGGCAATCGTGAAGACCCCAGCAAAGAGGCAAGCAAGCCACGGTGAGGAGAGAAAGCGGTGTGATCTGATCATGGTTCGCCTAGGGTGAAGAGGACAAGAAGCAGACCTTATTGTCCAGCATGGCTAGGGTGACTCGACGAAAAGATCAACCAAAATAAGGTGCCTGGCGTATACCAGCGGCTTGAATCAGGAGGGAGTGGTAAGTAGTTATGTCGTGTGTACGCACGGTTACGTTCCATGTGCTTGCATGGTGTCAGCGTCAATGCTCCACTGCGTTGCGTGCAGCGCGCACGCTGTCGCGCGGCGCGACGGGGCACGACGGGGCACGAGAGTACATAGAATGCCGTGCTAGGACTGGTGCCTGGGGTAGGGCCGCTCCTCGCCGCCACGGGACCGAGGCTCGGTAGCGCTCAGGGGATCGCGTCTCCATCCGCGATCGGTGCGTGAAGGTCACCGCCGCGGGCGCGGAATCGCTCGGCCATCTCGCGGAGGCCTTGCTCGCGGGCCGCCGCTTGGATGTCCCCCGAGATGCGCATGCTGCAGAACTTCGGGCCACACATCGAGCAGAAGTGCGCGCCTTTGGCGGCGGGTGCTGGGAGGGTCGCGTCATGGTAGGCTCTGGCCGTAGGCGGATCCAGCGCGAGGTTGAACTGATCTTCCCAGCGGAAGGCGAAGCGTGCGCGCGAGAGCGCGTCATCCCACGCGCGCGCCCCCGGGTGGCCCTTGGCGAGGTCTGCGGCGTGGGCCGCAATGCGGTACGCGATCAAGCCCTGCTTCACGTCCTCCTTGTCGGGCAGCCCCAGGTGCTCCTTGGGTGTCACGTAGCAGAGCATGGCCGTCCCGTACCACGCGATCATCGCTGCGCCGATCGCGCTCGTGATGTGATCATAGCCCGGTGCAACGTCGGTGGTCAGGGGTCCAAGGGTGTAGAAAGGAGCGCCACCGCACCAGGCGAGCTGCTTGTCCATGTTCTCCTGGATAAGGTGCATCGGGACATGGCCGGGCCCCTCGTTCATGACCTGCACGTCATAGCTCCAGGCGATGCGGTTAAGCTCTCCTTGCGTCTGCAGCTCCGCGAACTGGGCTGCGTCGTTGGCGTCTGCGATCGAGCCAGGGCGTAGCCCGTCGCCGAGCGAGAAGGAGATGTCGTAACGGGCAAAGATCTCGCACAGCTCGTGGAAGTGGGTGTAGAGAAAGTTCTCTTGGTGATGCGCCAAGCACCACGCTGCCATGATCGACCCACCTCGGCTGACGATGCCGGTCACGCGCTCCGCCGTGAGCGGGACGTAGCGGAGCAGCACGCCCGCGTGCACCGTCATGTAGTCCACGCCCTGCTCGGCTTGCTCGACGACAGTGTCCCGAAAGACCTCCCAGGAGAGGCGCTCGGGGACACCTCCAACCTTCTCCAGCGCCTGGTAGAGCGGGACCGTTCCGACCGGGATGGGGCTGTTCCGAATCACCCACTCCCGGGTCTCGTGGATGCGTTTGCCAGTCGAGAGGTCCATCAGGGTGTCGGCACCCCAGAGCGTGGCCCAGCGCACCTTCTCGACTTCCTCGTCGATACTGGAGGTGACCGCGGAGTTCCCGAGGTTCGCGTTGACCTTCACCTTGAAGGCGCGCCCGATGATCATGGGCTCCAGCTCGGGGTGGTTGATGTTGGCGGGGAGAATCGCTCGGTGCGCGGCGATCTCGTCCCGGACAAACTCAGGGGGGAACCCCTCGCGGAGCGCGACGAAGCGCATCTCGGGCGTGATCTCTCCCCTTCGCGCCGCACCGAGCTGCGTCACGCATCTACGGCCGCGGCGGGTGACGCGCGCGAGGCTGGGAGGAACGATGGCCGGATCCAAGGAGACGCTGCGCGCCACCCCTTCCAGCCCAGGGGCTGACCTGAGCCATCGCTCCCGCATTGCCGGCAAACCGACGCGGCAGTCATGGCCGCGCGGTCCGCTCGCGTCGTACACCCGCAGAGGAGCCTCACCGCCGTCCAAGCGAATCTCACGAAAGGGAACCCGCAGGTCACCTTCTGGCGCGCTAACGAATACCTTGGTGCTGCGCGGGTACGCCGCCTCAAAATCGGTCTGTGTCATGTTCTTCCTCCGTGCTTCGGGAGGGAGCTGTCCGATTCGTGCGCAGGGACGGCGGAATAGGCTCGTGCGCGAATCGTCCGCACTCCCTACGCCGGTCTGAACCGGATCAGGTTCGAGGGGTACCTCTCAACCCAGCACGCGATGGTTGATTCCCAAGCGCACCGGATGCCCCCGGCGGTGACTCCGTCCCGCTTCAGTCCCTACCAGCAAGGCCGCTGCCTGCCAAGGACGTCTGCACGCGAGCCGACCGCAGAGCTTCGCCGCGCGGGCGCCGCGCCCGATGCTGGGCTGCCCCGAGGCGCGTCACGCCTTCTGGACGCCCGGAGCGCGGCGGCGCCCGCGGTGGTCTCCGTCGTGCGAGGCAGGTCAGTTGCCGATCTCCGTCGGGTTGAGTACGCCCTCAGGGGATGTCCCTTACGACAGGGGAGGGCCCTTACGACAGGGGACAGCCTTGCGACAGGGGACAGCCTTGCGACAGGGGACGGCCCATCGGCTCGTTAGCAGGACCGGACAGCAACAAGGAGAAGGACACCATGAAGGGACAGGCATCGGAGACATCTTGGAGTTCGAGTGCGCTGCGGGGGACACGGCGGGTCGCGCGCTGGTGTTTCGTGTTCACCACCACGTTGATGGCGCTCGGCTTCGCGGGCTGTGCGGATGATGGCGACGAGAGGGACCCCGCTGCGCCCGCGCCGCCAACGCTGGTCGACCAGACCTTCGGGGCCGTGGACTTCGTCTCCGGGTCGGCGATCGCGGCCTTTGAGATCTGCTTGGAGGCCGAAGGGGGCGCATGCGCGCAGTCCAACGAAGAGGGCTTCGCTCTGCTGCAGGTCCCGGAGAACGGCCGCTATGTGGTACGTTTGAACGCCGACCGTTACCTGGGCCATCTTGTCTACGTGGCGCTGCCCGGGACGCGCTGCGACACATGCTTTTATCGGATGACCATGCTGTCCCGCTCTTCGCTCAACCTGCTTGCCCGCGTCATTGGCGCGGACCACGCGCCCGAGAATGGCCTGGTCGCCATCGGCGCCGTTGACATCGATGGACAATCCGTCGGTGGCATGAGCGTGCGGGGTCCCGGCGGAGACGTCGTCGGCCCGGTCTACTTCGGCAGCAACGGACTGCCCGACCTTGACGCCACCTCCGCTCTCCCAGGCACCCAGGCAGCCTTTGCCAACGTGCCCCCCGGTCAGCAGCCCTTCACCTTGGAGGGCGTCACGCTGATCGAAGGGCCGGGCAATCGTTTCCGCGTCGCGGGGACGGAGAGTCTGGAGGTCCCCGTGGAGGCGGGTCACCTCACGATCATCCAGGCGCTTGTCGAGCCTGGAGCGCAGTGACCCGCCTAAGCGTAGTCCCCACGTGTGCTCAGTTCTCGGGGAACGAGGTCCAGCCGTCCATCCAGGTGGTGGTGGCGCCTGGGCGGAACGCGCCGATGTAGTTGGCGCTCGTGTCGAAGAACCCATCGTTCGGCGGGGCGATACCAGCGACGGCGGGCGAGCTCGCAGCGGGCACAAGATTCGGGTTGCCGAAGTTGAAGGGGTTGGCCAGCTCCGGGTTCTGGTCGAAGATCATGCCCGTCTGCGCGGCGAGCCACGCGTTGATGTCGAAGCCCTCGACGTTCGTGGAGTGACCACCCGTGTTGTAGACGATGCTGTGCTCGATGGCGAGGCGACCAGCGCCCGTGTTCGCGACCGTGGCATCGTCACGGATGGCGATGCCATTGGTGAAGCCCGTCACGATCGTGTTGGCGATGTACGCCGCCGTCCCCCGGCGCAGGAGCATGCCGCGCTGCTGAGCCGCCGGATCGTTGGAGCCCACCATGGTCATGTTGTAGATCGTGGGGTTCGAGCGCGGGGTCGCGTCATTGTTGTCCGCCAGGTTGTCGGCCTCGATGCCGTTGTCGCCCACAGCCGAGATCTGCGTGATCACGATGAACTGCGCCTTGCCCGTCCAACCCTCGTCCCAATCCAAGCCGTCGTCCGCCGCGTGGCTGATGACCGCGTAGCGGATGTTCGCCGAGCCACCGAAGAACTCGATGCCGTCGTCGTCACCGCGGTGCACTTGGATGTACTCCAGCACCGTCGTGCGACCACAGCCGGCGAGCGTCAGGCCGTTCAGCTCGTTGTCGGGGCTCAGCTCAAAGCCGGCGAACTCAATGCGCACGTAGCGCAGGGTGCCGCAGTTGTGCGCATCGTCGTTGCCACCGTAACGGGCGCGGTCCTCCGCGGAGTCCACGCCTTCGAGCTGGCCCACGGGGATGTTGATCGGGGCGTTGCCGAGCAGCGCCACGCCACCCCAGTCGCCGGTCTGGCGCGAGCCAGGGGTGCGGCTGGAGGTCATGACGATGGGACGCTCTGCCGTACCCTGTGCGTTGATGCGGCCTGTGGTGGTCACGATCAACGCGGAGCCGGGCTCGCCCAGGATGGTCGTGCCTGGCTCGATCGTGAGGACGGCGCCGTCCTCCACGTAGACCAGGCTCTCCAAGAGATAGGTGTTGTTCGATGTCCAGGTGACGCTGGACTCGATGGCTCCCGACACGCGGACAACGCCGCCGGGGCCGTTGTCGTCGGTGTCGTCATCGTCGCTGCTGCAGGCGCTGAGCCCGAAGGCCAGCGCTGCACACAGGCAGAGGAGGGTGGAGAGACGAAAGAGCGAAGGGTTCATGTTCCCATCTCCTAGAGGGAGGTCTTGGACCGGAGCGACGTGCTCCAGACTTGGGAGCGCTTCCTACCGGCCTCGCGTGCCTGTCGTTCGTCAACCGCGTGAAGAGATTGCAGCCGCAGTGTGCCGCTCCCGCCAAGGGTTCATGGCGTTGCGGTGACGCGCGCTTAAGGCTCAGTGCGCGTAACGAAGGCTCAAGGAGAAGCTGACGCCTTCACGCTGCGTGTAGGTGTCGAGGGGGCCCTGTCGCTCGACACGGGCTTGCGCCAGCACGTTCCTGACGGTGAACTTCCACCGCCACGTGTCACTCATGGCCCAGATCGCTGAGAGGTCGACGAGGTGCATCGGCTGCAGGTAGACATCCGGCAGCCCGAGCCGGCCCACCTCTTCGATGCGGCGACCGAACACGTTGTAGAAGAGACCTACCGAGAGCCCCGTGCCTGGAGGAGCGAACTCCAGATTCGCGTTAGCAACCCAGGGAGATTGCCCAGCGAGTGGACGCTCCGCGCTGGTGGAGTTGCGCTGCTGCTCGGCGCTGAGTTGCACACGGGAGTAGACCAAGGTGAGGTTGGCCCCCAGGCTGAAGGCGCGTAGGCCCTCGTGCAGTGTCGCGCCGCTCACCCGGACCTCGGCTTCTCCTCCGACGTTCGTCGCGTTGTCGATGTTGTCGTACGAGATGTTGCCGTTTCGGTCGAGGATCACCTGCTCGATGGGCTGCTCGAAGAACTTGCCGAAGAGCGAGAGCGCGACCACCTCGGTCCGCGATGGGAAGAGCTCCCAGCGGAGGTCGAGGTTGTGCACAAGCGTGCGCTCCAAGCCTGGGTTGCCCTGCGCGGAGCGACGCCTGACGTAGTCCTGGTAGCGGAAGGGAGCCAGCTCTCGGAGCTGTGGCCGCGCCACGGTCTGCCCGTAGGCCAAGCGCAGGTTGGCGTTGTCCGTCAAGCTCCAGGTCAGCGCCGCCGAGGGCAGGAGGTCCAGGTCTTGCCTCGACACGTCCTGGCTCCCTTGCGCCCGCTCGCCTCGGAAGGGGGTCTCGGCTCCGATGCTCTGCTCAAAGAACTCCAGCCTGGCGCCGGTGGTCAGGCGCAAGGGAGCGCGGAAGCGCAGGTCGACCAGGGCGAAGCTGCTGACCCCGAGCTGCTCCGCCGAGAAGCCATCCGTCGGGCCGGTCTGCTCGTTCAGCTCGACGCGCCCGCCAAGCGATTCCGGCGCGAAGAGGACCTCGGGATCGAGGTAGCGGTCCGCGGCGCTCTGTCCGACGTAGTTGTAGCGGAAGCGTCGCGCCATGAACCCACGATCGACGTAGCGCGCGCTCGCGCCAACGCGGGTGTGGAAGCGCTCGGTCCAGCGCGAGAGCCAGTCCGCTCCGCTGCTGAGGTCCCACTGCTGCAGCTCGGTGAAAAGGCGCTCGCCGCTTCCCGGGGCATTGCGCCAGAGAAATCCGTCAGGACCTTCGATCAGCGTCAAGTCCCGTGTGTCGGGCTCACGCCGCAGCGCCAGCGAGCCTGTCAGGTTCCAGCGCAGCTCGCCGTCCCACCCCAGTCCGCGGTGATGACCCGCAAACTGTTGGAAGGCCAGGGTGCGTTCGACCCACCGCAGGCTGCGTTGCTCGATCTCGGCGGCCTCGGCGTCGCTAAATCCGCTAACGATGCGGGTGCTCTCTTGACCGCTCTGGCGGACCAGGGACACGGAGCGCAGCGTGGAGCGTGGAGCGACGTCCCACGAGAGGGTCAGGAGGCCACTGAGGTTGGCGCTGCTGGTGCCGCGGAGCTCGTCAAACTCGCCGCGTGACGTCAACACCTGGCTGCCCTCCTCCCCTTGCAGACGGGGAAGGCGCACGACGGCTTCGTCCGTGTCCTGCGACAAGCTGTATCCGAGCGTCAGCGCGTAGCCGAAGGGACGACCGCCCGCTTCCAGCGTGTCACCGACGTTGAGGGTGAGGCGGAGGCCAGGCAGCACCAGCCGCTCCTGGACGTCCCAGCGGTTCTGAAACGCACCGGCGATCCGATAGGCTTCTTCATTGGTCATCCCGCCTCGCCCGGGCGACAAGCGCCTGCGGGCAGGGACCGCAGAGGGTAGGCCGCGGGTGCCGTCGTCCCAGCCCAGCCACTCGAGTGAGCCGCCCCGGTGGTCAGGTGCTCTGGTGAAGGTCCCGCCCAGCTCGTAGGTGGTGCCAAGCTCCAAGGTGAGGGTGAAGTCCTCGGGGTAGTCGCGGGACTCGATCCACATCAGGCCCCCTGTGAAGTCACCGGGGAGGTCGGGCGTCGCCGTCTTGAAGATCGTGATGCCAGCCAGAAGGGAGGCAGGGAAGAGGTCGAGCTGGACGCCAGGGTAGTCGGGATCGGTGCTCGGGACGGGCGCGCCGTTGAGGAGCACCTGCGTGTAGCGCCCACCGAGCCCGCGTACGAAGAGGTACTGCCCATCGACGATGGTCGCGGCGACCACACGGCGCACGGAATCGCTCGCCGAGCTGTCCGGAGAGCGGCTGATCTCCTCCCCGCTGATGCCGTCGCTCACCGCCGCGGCTTCCCGGCGCTGGAGGAGCAGCGTCGCGGCTCCGTCGCGGCGCGCGCGTCCCTCGACCACGATCGTCGTCGTCGCGGCCCGATCAACCTCCATGCGCAGCACGCCAATGTCCTGGGAGATGCCCGACTCGACCTCGACCTCGTAGGCCTGCGGCTGGTAGCCAGGTGAGCGAAGGCGCAGCACGTACACACCCGGTGCTAGGTCGAACGCGAAGCGGCCATCGCTCTGCGTGCGGACCAGGCGGTCCTGGCCTTCAACCTCGATCACCACTTCGGCCATGCCCTCCCGGAACTCCGCCTCGATCACCCGCCCTTCGACTCGACCCAATCCCTCCTCTAGGGTCTCGCTCACCGCCTGTGTCGCGGCCTCCTCGGCGTCGAACTGCTCCCAGAACGCCTCGTAGTCGTCGTCATCCCAGGGGTCCTCGTCGACCGTGGCCGCTGCTGGGTCCTCGTCGTCGTCGTCCCACACAGGGGCAAAGTCGTCGCCAAGCTCGTCGTCGTCGTCCCACACAGGGGCAAAGTCGTCGCCAAGCTCGTCGTCTTCCCACGCGGGAGCGAGCTCCAGGCCAAGCCCGTCTTCGTCGAGGTCGTCCGCTTCAGGCTCGTCCTCGCCGTTGCCCTCGTCGTCGCCTCCCTCTGCCGCCTGCGGGTTGTCGTCACCATCCCAGTCTTCGTCTTCGTCCCACGTGGGGGAGAAGTCGGCGCCCATGGCGTCGTAGGCTTCCTCCTCCTCCCATGTGGGGCGGTCCTCCGTGGGCGCTGGCTGCTCTCCCTCCGCGGTCGCTGGGGTAGGGTGCACCGTGACACCCCAGAGCAGGGTGACACCCCAGAGGGTGGTAACGAGGGTGATCAGGCTGAGCTGACGAATCAGTCTGGTCGCGGTGGACATGGGCAAGACCGTCCTGGACATGCGCACAACCCCGCTGAACGCCGCGAGGATGTGGCGCGGTGAAGATGGCGTGCCTTCCCCTTCAGGTGAGGCGGAAAGGGACGCGGAAGGTGTAGGCGATGGCGATGGGCTGGCCTTGGTGGTCGAGACCAGGCGAGAACTCCCACTGACGCACAACGGACATCACGTAGGTCGCCAGCTCCTCAGGGCCGCTGCGGTGGCGGCATCCGCGAACCTCGCCGCGTTCGGTGATGACGCACTGGACGACTACGAGCCCCGCGATCGCGGCCTCGCGATACTGACGCGGATAGCCGAGCGGGGGCTCTTGACGCAGCGGGTTGGGAGCCGTGTGGGCCTCCTCCAGGCGGACGGGCTGCCGACGCTGGCGAGGCGGCGGCTCAGGCGCAGGGGCGGCCGCGGGTCGTGCTGCAGGCGGTGCGCTCCGGCGGGGCGGAGGTGGGGAGTCGTGGACCGAGCGCGTGCCCGAGTCCAGGCGGATCCCACCAGGATCATTGCCGATACCCTCCAGCGCGAGTCGCTGGTCTTCCGCCGGCGGCTCCGGCTCGGGTTCAGGCTCAGGCTCGGCCTCGACCCGAGGTGCGGGCTCTGGCTCGCGCGGCGGCTCTGGCTCGGGCGGTGGCGGTGGAGGCGGCGGGGGTGGTTCCTCTTCTTCCTGCTCTTCGATCGCCATGGACACGAAGCGGTCAGCGATCTGCTGGAGATCGGGCCTGGGCGGGCGCGCTTCGACAAAGGCCAAGATCCACCCCAGCGGCAGCACGTGGGTCAGGGTCGCGACGCCCAACGCTACCAAGAAGGCGGTGCTCAGCCCCAGGATGCCCACGAAGAAGGTGCGGGCATCCCTGAAGTCCTGAGGTCGCTGTGGCTCAGCGGAGCCCCCCTCCGGGGGATGCGGGCTCTCTGCCTGGTCGTCCCGTGTCATCATGGCACAGCGTGGGTAGGGTCACGAAGTCGCGCGCAGTAGTTGATCTGCCGGGCGCGATGTACGACGGCCTTGTGACACTTCTGTGCGCGCTGTGGGGATGTTCGGTAACAGCGCGTGACGGTTGTGTGGCGCGCCTACTTGTGGGCGTTGAGCTGCGTCTTGCGCGGATGGATTGCGCGAGCGCACCCGCCGCCCCCTTGGGCGCCTCACCCTCCTGGGGCGCCATGGGGGTGCGCTAGGGTGGCGGAGGCAGCCGGCGCTGTCGCAGGGCACAGGGGCCTGCGACGACCCCGGACTGCCCAAGCTGCGGGGTGGGGGCGAGCACGACCCCCGTGAAGCGAAGCGATCGCTTCGCACGGTTGATCGAAAAGAAGCGATCGCTTATCGTTGTAAGGGCATCCGAAACGATCGCTTCCTTGGCGCGCCATGACCCGCACGACCGGCACATAAGAGCGCAGCACCGTCGCCGGGGAGTCGGTTGAGGCCTTCATTCCCCGTCCACTGCCGCCCACAGAACCGCCGCTCGACCTCAGCGGCCATCTCGCGTCCCTGCTCGCTCGGGCGAACGAGAGCATCCGTCTCCTCGAGCTGGCCGGTGATCTGGTCCCCTCCATCGAGTGGTTCGTCTACGCGTTCGTCCGCAAGGAGGCCGTGCTCTCGGCGCAGATCGAGGGCACGCAGGCGACCCTGATGGACCTGCTCGAGGTTGAGGCCTCCGGCGGGGCGCCGATCGACGCCGACGCCGAGGAGGTGTGCGGCTATGTCGACGCCCTCAACTTCGCGTGGGATCACCTCGGACGCGCGGATGGCCTGCGGCTCTTCGAGCTGCTGCCAGAGCATCCGATCCTCACCATGAACCGGGTCATGGAGCTCCTCGAATGTTCGCGCCCCGCGGCGGGCAAAGCGGTGCGGGTGCTCGAGGCCGCGGGGATCGTGCGTCCCCTCGACGAGCGCAAGAAGAACCGGACAGTCGTGTTCGAGGGCTACCTCGCGCACCTGCCGCAGGGGACGGAACTCAGCGTTTGATGCCAAAGCTGATCATCGGCGACTGTTGGTGACACGTGCAGGGCTCGTGCGGCATCTCCAAGCCCTTCGGCGACGGGAAGAAGCTCGCCGAGTACCTGGCCAACGGCGACGAGATCAAGCTGCGTCGCCGGCTCGATGCCCAACGTTGTGCACTGTCGTCAGCGCAGCTGAGTCGACGTGTACTGCCGCTGCGCTCGCGCGTCCACGATCTCCTCGCTCTGGGGCGGCGGCTGCCCCAGGAGCTGGTGGGGTGGGAAGTCATGCAGGGGCAGCAAGGTCTGACCTCCTCCCTGCCGGACCCTGGGTGACGACGTGGTGCTCCGCGTGTATCGCAGCGACCGGAGGCGCGGACTGCCCAAGCTACGGGGTGCGTTACGCGACCCCGTCGATGAGGGCGTTGAGCGTCTGGCTCGGGCGCATGGCCCTCTCCGCCAAGACGTCATTGGGGTGGTAGTAGCCCCCAACGTCCTGGGGTGCTCCCTGGGCACCGATCAGCTCCGCCATGATCGTCGACTCCTGCGCGCGCAGCGCCGAGGCGAGGGGCTGGAAGCGCACTTGGAGCGCCGGGTCTGCCGTCTGCGCGGCGAGCGCCTCGGCCCAGTAGAGGGCGACATAGAAGTGGCTGCCGCGGTTGTCGATCTGACCTACGCGGCGTGCAGGAGCCTTGTTCTGCAGCAGGTACTGCGTGTTGGCTTGGTCCAAGGTGTCCGCCAAGACCTGGGCTGCGCGGTGGCCGTGGTGGGCGGCCAGGTGCTCGAAGGAGACAGCGAGCGCCAGGAACTCACCGAGGGAGTCCCAGCGCAGGTAGCCCTCCTTGAGGAACTGCTGCACGTGCTTGGGTGCGGATCCCCCTGCGCCCGTCTCGAAGAGGCCACCTCCACGCATCAGGGGGACGATGGAGAGCATCTTCGCGCTCGTGCCCAACTCGAGAATCGGGAAGAGATCCGTCAGGTAGTCACGCAGCACGTTGCCGGTCACGGAGATCGTGTCGTGGCCCTGGCGGATGCGGGTCAGCGAGTAGGCGGTCGCCTCGACCGGCGAGAGGATGGGCAAGGTCAAGCCAGCCGTGTCGTGGTCGGCGAGGTAGGTCTCTACCTTGCGAATCAGCTCCGCGTCGTGGGCACGCGTCTTGTCCAACCAGAACACGGCAGGGGTCCCCGCCGCGCGAGCGCGCTGTACCGCGAGCTTCACCCAGTCACGGACCGCCTCGTCCTTCGTCTGGCACATCCGCCAGATGTCACCCGCGGCGACCTCGTGCTGCAGCAAGATGTTCCCCAGGGTGTCGATGACCCTCACGGTCCCGGCGCGGTCGATCTCGAAGGTCTTGTCGTGCGAGCCGTACTCTTCCGCCTTCTTCGCCATGAGCCCGACGTTGGCGACGCTGCCCATGGTCTTGGGGTCGTAGGCGCCGTGCTGCTTGCAGTCCTCGATCACGCACTGGTAGACGCCCGCGTAGCTGCTGTCCGGGATCACGGCCTTGGCATCCTGCTCTTTGCCGGCGGCGTTCCACATGCAGCCGGACGTGCGGATCATCGCAGGCATCGACGCGTCGATGATCACGTCGCTGGGCACGTGGAGGTTGGTGATACCGCGGTCCGAGTCGACCATGGCCAGCCCGGGCCCGCCTTCGTAGACAGCGCGGATGTCTGCCTCGATGGCCTCTCGCTGCTCGGTCGGCAAGGCGCCGAGCTTGGCGTAGAGGTCACCGAGGCCGTTGTTGACGTTGACCCCGAGGGAGCGGAAGGTCTCCCCGTGCTTCTCAAAGACCTCCGCGAAGAAGACCTTCACGGCGTGGCCGAAGATGATGGGGTCCGAGACCTTCATCATCGTCGCCTTCATGTGAATCGAGAAGAGGACCCCCTGCGCCCGCGCGTCGGCGACCTGCTCGCGCAAGAAGGTGATCAGCGCCTCGCGCTCCATCACGCTCGCGTCGATCACCTCACCGGCCTCGAGCTGGAAGTCTCCCTTCAGGACCTGCACGGTGCCAGCGGCATCCACATGCTCGATGCGCACTTTGCAGGAGGCGTCCACGGTCAGGGAGCGCTCGTTGTGGCGGAAGTCGCCGGCGCTCATGGTCGCTACGTGGGAGCGTGACGCGCTGGACCACGCGCCCATGCTATGTGGGTTGGCTCGTGCGTACTCCTTGACGGCCTTGGGCGCTCGCCGGTCCGAGTTGCCCTCGCGGAGCACTGGGTTGACAGCGCTCCCTTTGATTCTGTCGTAGCGCGCCTTGATCTCGCGTTCGTCTGCCGTCGTGGCCTCCGCGGGGTAAGGCGGGAGATCATAGCCCTGGGCGCGAAGCTCCGCGATGGCGGCTTCAAGCTGCGGGATGGAGGCGCTGATGTTGGGGAGCTTGATGATGTTTGCGGCGGGATCGGCAGTCAGCTCTCCCAACCAGTGGAGGTCGTCGTCGATGCGCTGCGCGTCCGTCAGACGCTCAGGAAAGGACGCGAGGATGCGACCTGCGAGCGAGATGTCGCGGAGCTCGACCTCCACCCCTGCAGCCGCCGCGTAGGCACGCACCATGGGCAGGAAGGAGTAGGTGGCCAGAGCCGGCGCTTCGTCCGTCTTGGTGTACACGATGGTCGGCTTCGTCGTCATGTCGAGAACTCCGTTGGGCTCAGGGATGGGACCGATCGGCTAGGGAGCGCGAGCGCGCTTGACAGGACCTCCCGCGCTCGTGCCTGGGAGGACGCCTTAGTACACCCACGCCTCGCTGGCGAGGGGGGGCGTTGACCTTCGGCGCTGCGGTGGTCAGGCTTGCGCCAGGGTCTGAGAGTGGACCGCTGGGTTCGGGAGGCTCGCGATGCAGCTCCGCGCGTTGGCAGAGAGGATCCTCTACGCTACGAGGATCGAAGACAAGCTGGTGGATCTTGCAGGCTGGCGTGATGACGCGCCTGGCCCAGCGACGGGCGCGCCGAAGCTGCCTGGGCGTCCCCCCTCGCTCGCGCTGGATGTGCAGCGCGAGCGCGTCGCCTTCCCTGGCGTTCACGAGCTCGACCAAGCGGGGACCCGCGGGCGCGTCTTGCACTTCTTCGCCAATCACGAGCTCCTCGCCGTGGAGCTGATGGCGCTCGCGTTGTTGCGTTTCCCCGAAGCTCCAGCGGCATTTCGCGCCGGTCTGGTCAGGACGATCGAGGAGGAACAGGCGCACCTGCGCCTCTACCTGGATCGCATGGCGCAGGACGGTGTCACCTTGGGAGAGATCCCGGTCAGCTCCTTCTTCTGGGACGCGCTCTCCAGCATGGATCACCCGATGGACTTCGTGGTGGGCATGAGCTTGACCTTCGAACAAGCGAACCTGGACTACGCACGCTACTACGCCGACGCCTTCGCTCAGGCTGGCGATAGAGACTCCGCCGCTGTGTTGGATCGCATTCATCGCGAGGAGATCGGCCATGTGAAGCACGGGCATGCTTGGTTTCAGCGTTGGCGCGACCGCTCGATGAGCGACTTCGACGCGTACCGCGCGGCGCTTCCGCCCCTGCTGGCGCCTTCGCGGGCGCGCGGGAAGGTCTTCGACCTTGAGGGTCGGCGCCAGGCAGGCCTCTCCGAGGCCTTCATCCGTGCGGTGGAGGTCGCGGGGGACTCCAGAGGGCGGCCACCGGGGCTCTGGTGGTTCAACCCGACCTGCGAGCACGCTTGGCTCCATGGCGGTGGGCATCCCGTGTCGCGCGCTGCGCGCGCCCTCGTCGAGGACCTCGAGACCTTGCCGGCATTCTTGGCGGCGACCGACGACGCCGTCTTGGTCCGTCAGGAGCCGCGCCCCGACTTCCTGCGGGTCTGGGCGGCGACCGCCGGAGGGCAGCCTGGCTTCTGCGTCTACGACCCATCCACGGGGTCAGCGGGGGCACGCCAGCCGAGACACGTGAGCACGTTTCAGCCGTGGGGCTGGTGTCCTGATGCGCTGCGGGCGGTGAGGCCCTTCCTGAGCCGCTGGGTGTCCGACCCGCCGCAGCACGCGGATCTCGTACGTGCAGCCGGGCGCGTCAACCGCAAGTCTTGGGCTGCGGAGCTTCGCCACGCGCTCTTGGAGGAAGAAGCTGGCCCAGGGGTCAGCCCAACAGCAGGCGCTGGGGCGAGCGTGAACACCCTCTCGCAGGCGATGGCGCTCGTGGATGGTTGGCTGGCTCGGGGTGTCGGGTGCGTCCTGAAGGCGGACTACGGGGCCAGCGGCCGTCAGCATTGCCGGGTCTTCAGCGCCGCGGATCGGCAGATCGCGTTGGCCTGGGTCGGCAACGCGCTCAGTGTGCAGCCTGCGCTGGTTGTGGAGCCGTGGTTCGAGCGCGTCGCGGACCTGTCGTGGGTCGGCCGCGTGGAGGCTGGCGGCGCGCTGCGGGTCGAGGGCGTGACGCGCTTCCTCTGCGACGAGCGCGGTCAGTACCGTGGCGCAGTCGTCGGGCGCGCGTGGTTTGGGCTGCCCTCGGAGGTGGTGCGCTTCTGCCATGGTCAGGGTGAGGACGCGCGCTTCGCCAACCGGCTGCTGGAGCGAGCTGCACTGCGGAGCGCCCGCCGGCTCGCCGAGGAGGGCTATGGTGGACCCTTCGGCGTGGACGCCTTTGTGCATCGCTGCGCCGATGGGCTCGCGCTGCGGCCGCTGGTGGAGGTCAACGCGCGGTGGACGATGAGCCACGTCGCGAGCGCGCTGCGCCGGAGACTGGCCGGAGGGGTGAACGCGCTTTGGTTGCACCTCCCGATCCGAGACATTGAGGATCCCCCGACCTTCGTTGAGCGCCTTGAGCAAGCGCTGCCGCCGGTCGTCCTCGGTGACCGCCCCACCGCGCGGCTGGCGAGCGGTGCCTTCTTCACCAATGATCCGCTTCGCGCCCAACACCTCTTTACGGTGCTGCTGGTCGGCAAAGACGCGGGTTGGCTCACCAGCCAGCTCGCCGCCGTAGGAGGCCCGCGCCTGCGCCCTATGCTCGAGCAGCTAGCCCTGCCCCGTCCCTGAAGCAGGGGCGGCAACAAATCCGGGCCACCGCCCCATGTATTGAAGGAAGGCCTCGCTGACCCCAGCGCGGCGGAGATGCTCAGGGTCAATCGGGGGTCGCATGGGGCGGAACGCGGGATCCACGGCTTCTCGAGGCCACGCAGGGTGGGGGAGAGCCGCCCGGCCGAGCGCGACGATGTCGGCCCCCCGATCGAGCGCACGGGACGCGTCTTCGCTGGTCCACATGCCGCCGGCGACGACCAGCGCACAGCGCTGACCTATCGCCTCACGGAAGAGGCGGATAGGGTGATCGGCTGGTCGCGCTTGCGTCATCGCCTCGGCGTCCCAGAGGCTGAGGTGGAGGAAGTCGATACCTTCCTCCACCAGCCACGCGGCGACCTGCAAGGTGTCGTCGAGGTGCATGCCCCACGTCCCTTGCCGGTCCTCGGGAGAGAGGCGCACTCCGACGAGGCGGTCCTCGCCCATGGCCGCGCGTGCGCGGCGAACCACGCGCAGGAGGAGAGACGCACGCTCCTCCAGTGAGCCGCCTAGGCCGTCCCCACGTTGGTTGTGCCGACCCAGGAACTGGCACAAGAGGTAGCCGTGAGCGCCGTGCAACTCGACCCCCGCCAGACCAGCGCTGTGGGCTCGTCCTGCGGCTGCGCCAAACGCGTCGATCACACCTTGCACGTCTTCCTCGTCTCCCGATACGATGCCTTCGGCGCGCTCTGCCTCCGATGGCCATGCCGTCCAGCGTCGCGGGACGAGCTGCGGGTTCGCGCGCGCCCCTCCATGGAAGAGCTGGGCGATCAAGAGCGCGCCGTGGCCGTGCACATCGGCGCACAAGCGGGCCCAGTCCTCCTTGAGGCCGTCGTGGTGGATGCCGAGCTCGCCAGGCCAACCTTGGCCGTCAGCGGCCACGTGGGTGGCGCAGGTCTCGATGGCGCTGAAGCCGCCCGCAGCGCGCAGGGTAAGCCACGCGCGCTCTTCCTCGGAGAGGTGGCCGTCCGCGTGACTCTGGAGGTTGGTCATCGGCGCAAGCCAGACCCGGTTGCGCAGGGTCCAGCCGCGAGAAAATGAGTAGGGGTCGGTCCAGGAGGCGTTTGCGGTCATCGTACCCTTCGGCGATGTGGGAGATGTCTTGGGCGCGGCCCAACACCAGGGCCTTGCGTTGCTCGCGCGCCGCTGGCAAGGCCGCTCGTGCGCGAGGGAGCACAGCAACCCTAGGGAGAGCGATGCGGGAGTGGATCAGTGCGTGGATGCGCGAGCATGTGGACCTCGTGCTCAGCTACTACCCCCCCTACCTGGGTGCGGGGATACGCGTGCGGCGGACGGAGGGTTGCCATGGGTTCCTCGTGTCCATGCCTCTGCGTTGGTACAACCGCAACGTCGTAAAGGTGCACTTTGGGGGGTCCCTCTACGCGATGTGTGACCCCTTCTACATGCTCCTGCTGATGGAGGCGCTGGGTCCGGATTACGTGGTCTGGGACAAGGCGGCGTCGATACGTTTTCGGCGCCCCGGGCGGGGGCGCGTGGAGGCCCGCTTCGTCCTGGACCCTGCCGAGGTAGAGCGAATTCGTGTAGCGGCAGACCGCGGTGAGGTGGTGGAGCCGACCTGGGAGGTCGAAGTGCGGGACGGCGATGGTGTCGTCGTAGCGCGGGTAGAGAAGTTGTTGTACGTCCGTCGGCGGGGGAGCGCGGAGTGAGGTGCTGACGTGTGCGATACGATAGCCGTCCCTGGAAGCCACGCGCGGGCATCGAGCGCATGGCTCGCCAAGAACAGCGACCGCGAGGGCGATGAAGCTCAGCACACGGAGGTGGTCGCCGCGCGGTCGGCGAGTATCGCCAGCCAGCGGTGCACCGCGCTCACGATCCCGGGCGCACCGGCGGCTGCGCTGATCGTCTCGCGGCCGACGTGGATGTGGGGCGCGGAGATGGGGGTCAATGAGCACGGGCTGGCGATCGGCAACCAGGCCGTTTTCACCCGCCTCCCGGTCGCGGCGTGGGGTCTCAGCGGTATGGACCTCGTGCGCTTGGCGTTGGAGAGGGCGCGAAGCGCGGCAGGTGGCGTCGAGGTGTTGGTCGCCTTGCTGGCCGATCATGGGCAAGGCGGCCCCTGCAGCCTGACGGACCCACGTTTTCGCTACCACAACGCCTTCCTCCTTCAGGACCGGCGCGAGGCGTGGTGGTTGGAGACCGCCGGCCCCTATTGGGCGGCTGCCCGTGTTGAGGCGCCGACGACGATCTCCAACGGTCTGCGGATGGGGCCCGAGGCTTCGGCGATGCACCCTCAGGCGCAGGAGGAAGCCTACCGCCGGGGGTGGTGGGATGGTGAGCGCCCCTTCTCCTTCTCTGCGGCCTTTGAGAAGCCGATGATGAGCTTCCTCGCGGGCGCGCGCGAGCGGCAAGCCTGCACGATGGGCCAACTCCGCCGGGACTGGGGTGGGGTCTCGGACCTCACCTTGCGGGGGGCGTTGCGCGATCACGGCGCCTCCGGTCCTCGCGGCGGATGGCGTCTCTCCGCGCCCTGCAGCCACAGCAGCGCCTTGCCGACGCGGCTCCACGGGCAGACCACCGCGTCCATGGTCGTCCGGCTCGATCCCGGGCTTCCGGCGGTCCTCTCGACAGGCACGCCAGCCCCCTGCCTTGGGGTCTTCAAGCCCGTGTCTTGGGAGACGCCTGGCGTCTACGGTGGGATCCCTGGTCTCAAGCCGGACACATCGAGCCTCTTCTGGCGCGCGGAGCGTGTGCACCGCGTGCGCCTCCGCCGGTGGTCCTCGCTCGGTGAGGCGTGGCGACCCGCGTGCGCCGACGCGTTGGAGGCTGAAGCGTTGAAGCGCTTCGATGGCGCGGTCAGCGCCGCGGACGCCCGCGAGCTGTGGGAAGCGGATGGGGAGCGTTGGGCCGGGCTCTAGGCAGCAGATGGCTGGTCGACGCGCCGCGGCTGTGAGGCCAGCGTGCGCGGGGCCCTAGCTCCCACAAGGGTCGCGGGGCCTCAGGGCGGCGTCGCCGCCTGCATGCCGCTCACCGCTCGCGCTTCGATGTCCGCCTCCGCATCGAACTGGCTGGCGAGGGTCTCGACGTTGGGACCATCGCCGAAAACGCCCTCGAAGAAGGCTACGGTGCTCGCGACGATGATGGACGCCTGCCGGCTGCCGCGCATGTGTGTCCGCTCACGCTCGTCGCCTTGGCATGGGGCCTGGCACTCCGCGGTGACGGTGGCTGCGCTCGGCCCGCCGAGAGACTCAGCGAGGATGCCGAGGTCGTCCAGAGGGATGCGGGCGGCGATGGTCGAGCAGCCGATGACGTCGGGGTGCGTGCGGGTCCCGTCCAGTGCGCGCCCAACGACATCGCCAAAGGCCGTGTGGCTGGCGTCGATCAGGGTGAGGAGGAGCGCGGGACCCGGGGCGCCCAAGAAGGGCTGACGCCCCTGTGTCTCGTAGTCTACGACGGCGTCGCCTGTCCCGTAGGCGACCAGCATCGGCAGCGCGTCGCGTTGGAAGAGGGGGCGCGGGAGGTAGCAGGCTGGCGCTCCGAAGGAGGCGATGGCGCGGATACGCGGGTCAGCGAAGGCGTCGACCCACGCCGTCAGCAGCGCCGTCACGCCACCGAGGGAGACACCAGCGACCCCCACCCGCTCTGCGTCGAGTCGGTTGTAGAGGGGCGAGGTGGGGTCGCCGTGCAGCACCAAGAGCTGATCGAGGACGAAGCTGAGGTCCCCGGGCTGCTCGACCACGTCCCGGATGTCTTGGAGATTGGTGTTGTTGCGGGAGGTCAGCGGGAAGTCCGGTGCGGCGACCACGTAGCCACGCGACGCGAGGGCGCGGGCGACGACCGGGCTGTCGGTGCGGGTGCTGCCGAGCCCGTGGGCCCAGAGGATCACGGGGCCGGATGCGGACGCCGCTGGTGCGAACCAGATGGAGGTCTTCAGTGTCCGTGGCTGGTCGTCCTCTGCGGACGCGACGCGGCGCGATGCGTCGGTGAAGGTCAGGACCAGCTCTTGCACCTCGAGGGGTCCGCGCTCGTTCCAGGACTCCCACGGGGGTGCGCTTGGATCGACGGGGTCCTGCGGGTCCGGGGTGGAGGGATCTCCTGGAGCAGGGGTGGGCGACGTGTCTTCACCTGAGCACGCGGCGAGAGCCAGCGCGAGCGCCAGGAAGAGCAGCCAGCCGTCGCTCTTCCACCGCGGGGTGCTGGCTCGGGGCAAGGTGCGCGATGGTGCGCAGGGTGGTAGGGTGCGGGCGATGGGTGTGGTCGCAGGCATCACGTTCACATGGGGGAGGGCGGGCGACGCGGTCGTCGAGCTTGTCGCGCTCCTTCCTTGTTGCCATCATGTTGCGGACTTGTCGAAGACCATGTGCGAGGGTTCGCGTAGCGTGGTCGCCGCGGGTCTGGCTTCCAGGTCAGCGAAGAGGTGGGAGGTGTCATGGGGCAGAAGCGAGGCGTGACGCGCCGTTCTTTCGTGGGCACAACCGGTGCTGTCTGGTTGGGGTCCGGCCTGTGGGCCTGCGCGGACGACGAGGGGGGGCCCTCCGGTCTGGAGCTGGAGCGCGATCCTCCGCCACCGGCCCCGGAGCTGGCCTCAGAACCCTTTCGTTTGGGGGTAGCGTCGGGCGATCCCCTCGCCGACCGGGTTGTCCTGTGGACAAGGCTGGCCCCTGAGCCACTCGCCCCCATGGGTGGTATGGCGGCGATGGAGCGCGTTCCCGTGGTGTGGGAGGTGTTTGAGGACGAGGGTTTGACCAGGCCCGTGCGCAACGGGTGGGTCTGGGCGTTGCCGCAGTTTGCGTTCTCGGTGCATGTGGATGTCGACGGGCTTCGGCCGGCTACTTTCTACTGGTACCGCTTCCGTGTGGGCGAGCGCTGGACGAGCCCCACGGGCCGCACCAAGACCTTTCCGGCGGCGGACGCGGATCCGGAGGTGATGCGCTTTGCCTTGGCGTGTTGTCAGAAGCACAGCTCCGGGTATTACACGGCACATGCGCATATCGCGGCCGCTGACCTGGACGTGGTGTTCTTCGTGGGTGACTACATCTACGAGTCAGGGAGCGCGCCCAATCCCCCCGGTCGGGAGCCTATCGTCACGCAGCGCGTGACCGACCTCGCTGGTTTTCGCAACCGCTACGCAGCCTATCGGACGGACACGAACCTCCAGGAGGCGCATAGGCAGCACCCCTGGATGGTGACCTGGGACGATCACGAGGTGAGCAACAACTACGCTGGTTCGACCTTGTCTGAGCCACGGCGTGGCGACGGCGATGGGCAGGCCATCCGAGACGCGGGCTACCAGGCTTGGTACGAGCATATGCCGGTTCGCCTGAGTCCGCCCGTGGCAGGGAGCTCATTCCCCATCTACCGCGACGCGGCCTTCGGGCGCCTAGCCCACTTTTACGTGCTCGACAGCCGCCAGTACCGGACGCCCCAGGGTTGTGGAGACCGCGTAGGACGAGGCTGCGAGGATATCTTCGCTCCCGATCGCACCATGCTCGGCGAGGAGCAGAAGGGATGGCTTGAAGGCAGGCTGCGAGCGTCGCAGGCCCGATGGAACGTGTTGGTGCAGCAGGTGGTGTTCGGTCCGGTCAACGCCAACTACCGCCTCGTCAACCCTGATCAATGGGACGGCTACGTCGTGGCGCGCCAGCGGATTCTAGACATGTTCGTCGAACATGAGGTGCCCAACCCCCTCGTGTTGTCGGGCGACGTCCATGCGGCGGGCTTCATGGTGCTGCGTCAGGACGCCGAGGATCCCGACTCCCCTGTGCTCGGCCACGAGATTCTCGCGACCTCGATCGCCTCCGGGGGCGACGGTGCAGACGGGGCCGCGAGCCTCGCGCCCCTCGCCGAGCGCGTGCTTCCCGATGTGAAGTACTTTGAGGCAGGCAAGCGGGGCTTCACGCTCTGCGAGCTTCGCCGCTCGCACTGCGACGCGACCTACCACGTGGTCACGACGGTGATGGCGCCCACTGCGGACTTACAAGTAGAGCGCGTTTTCCGGGTGAGCGCGGACGGGCTTCAGTTTGAGCGCCTCGCCTGAGCCTCGCGCTCGAGCAGTGCAGTCATCTCCCTTGCGCCGATGGGCCTGTTGAAGAGGAAGCCTTGCCCAACGTCGCAGCCTTCCTGGGCGAGGAAGTGCAGCTCCGTATCGTGCTCAATCCCTTCGGCGAGTACGGTCATGCCGAGGGTGTGGCCGAGCTGAATCATGGCGCGGACAATGGCCTGTTCTCGCGCTTCCGCGAGGGGTGCAACGAAGGAACGGTCGATCTTCAGCTTGCTGAAGGGGAAGCGTGAGAGGAATGCCAGGGAGGAGTAGCCTGTACCGAAGTCGTCCAGAGACAGCTTGAGACCACGCTCGCTGAGGGCGCGCAGGCGGCTGATGACGAGCGCCTCTTGCTCGGCGACCACGCTCTCGGTGACCTCCAGCTCGACGCAGCCAGGAGGGACGCCCGTGGTGATGAGGGCGGCGTCGACCTCCTCGATGAGGCCCGGACGCTCCAGTTGTTTGATCGAGAGGTTGATGGCAAGGGTCTGGGGCGCGATCCTGGCGCGCCGCCAGCGAGCCATGTGCTCGAGCGCCTGATGCAGCACGAGGCGGCCGATCTCGCGGACGAGCCCGAGCTCTTCGGCGAGCGGGATGAACACATCGGGCGGGATGTCGCCCAGGGCGTCATCCCGCCACCGTGCGAGCGCTTCGACGCCAACGATCGCCCGCGTAGCGAGGTCCCATTGCGCTTGGAAGGCGAGCGTGAACGCGCCGCGCGTGACGGCGTCACGCAGCGCGTTGGTCAGCGCGGCACGCCGTCGGACGTCATCGGCGAGTCCTGGGGCGAAGAAGGAGACGCCGTTCCGACCTTGCTTCTTCACGCGATGCATGGCCAGGTTGGCGTTCAGGAGGAGGGCGTCGGTGTCGTCGGCGTCGGAAGGGTAGAGGGCTACGCCAACGCTGGCGCTGGTGTAGTGTGGGGTGCTGGGTTCTAGGTGGAAGGGCTCGCGCAGGGCCGCGAGGAGGTCCTGCGTCCACCCGGCGATGGCGTGCGCGTCCCGATCCTCGAGCAGCACGACGAACTCGTCGCCGGTCGCGCGCGCGACCGTGTCACTTGGATCCACGAGCCCCTGCAGACGCTCCGCGACGGCCTGGAGCAGCAGGTCGCCTGCCGCGTGGCCCCTGCTGTCATTGACGACGCGAAAGTGGTCGATGTCCACGTAGACGAGAGCGAGGTGCCGGCCTGCCTGACGTGCTCGCGTGATGGCGTGGTCCAAACGTTCCCGCAGGAGCAACCGGTTGGGCAGGCGGGTGAGGGGATCGTGGAAGGCCAAGAAGTCGACCTGCTCCTGGGAGCGTTTGATCGCGGTGACGTCGCTGAAGACACAGACAAAGTGCGTGTCATATCTCCGCCTGGAGTCGTGTGTACGCGCGATGGTGGACCAGGCCGGGAAGACCTCGCCGTCCTTCCGGCGGTTCCAGATCTCCCCTTGCCACCGTCCCTCGGCGAGGAGCTGCGTCCACAGCTTGTCGTAGAAAGCAGCGTCGTGCCTGCCCGACTGCAGCACCCGTGGGTTCTTGCCCATGACGTCGGCGGCCTCGTAGCCCGTAATCGCGGTGAACGCCCGATTGACCGAGGTGATCGCGCCCTCTCTGTCGGTCATGAAGACCGCCTCTTGCGCGTTGTCGACGGCGAGGGTGTGCTGGTGCAGCAGGTGCTCTGTGTCGCGGAGGCGGGTGATGTCAACGTCAGCAGAGTAGAGCTCCTTTCGGCCGGAGGCTTGGGGTAGGAGCACCTGGCTGGAGAGCACGTGGACGAGCTGACCGTCGCGTCGCAGCAGCACGTACTCCTGCGGCGTGCCCGGCGGGCCGTCTTGGAACCACGCAGACATCTCCGCAGCGGCGGCGGCGTGTAGCTGAGGAGGGAGGACCAGCTCTTCGAGGCGTCGGCCGCGGGCTTCGTCGTTGCTGTAGCCGTAGAGTCTCTCGCTCGCACGATTCCAGAAGATGACGCGGCGCTGCTCGTCGATCCCCTGGATGGCGACATCCTGAATCTCTTGCGCAAAGCGCCGAAAGCGCTCCTCGCTCGCTCGGAGTTCGTCGGCAGCCGCGCGCCGCTCCGTAATGTCCATGTGCACGCCCACGACCCGCGCGGGTCGTCCGTGCTCCGACACTCCGAAGGGTTTGCATCGGTCGAGGATCCATCGCCACGTCCCGTCACGATGGCGCATGCGGTACTCGATCTCGGCGCCTTGTCGTGCGGCCTCCTCGCTGCCGAAGAATGACGCTTGCACAGCTGGCCAATCGTCTGGGTGGACACGATCCCGCCACCAAGGAATGGAGATCTCACCGGGGTGGGCCGAGACGTCCTCGGGGTTGTAGCCCAGCATCGTGAAGTAGCGGGAGTCACACGTGACGCGCCCCTCCTCCAGGTCTACGGTGTACGCCCCAAGCTTGGCAACGTCTGCTGCTGCTTCGACCAGCGCCTGTACACGCTGCACGTCATCGGACACAGCGGGCCCCACCGGCGGGCGGCCCTCACCGAGTCGTTTGTCCATTCCCTCCGGTCTCCTTCCGCGCTTCGGCCGGCTCGTCCCACCGGAGTTCGTGCGGTCATCACGCTAGCAGACGCTCTCGCGCAGACAGTGACGACATAGCGCGTCGAACCCTAATGTGTGTAAGTCTCACAGGAGATGCAAGGTACGACCAGCGGATCAGTGCACCGATTGCGCAAAGATGGTGTAGTTCCCTATGCTTGCAGGGCGCGTTAGGGGGTCCTGTTGTGAGCGCGCGCCCACTTGTCACGCTTGGCCTGGAGCGGGAGGCATGCTACGGCTGTCCGGCTTGCTGGCTTGGCGCGCCCGGGCGCGCAGTGGTTCTGCGCTCGGATCCCTCCTTGGGTGTCTGCGCCACACCCCTCGTGGAGATGTTCAGACATGCTGGATGGCTTTGGTGTTCGTTGGTGTTCGCTGGCTCTCTGGGTGCTCCTCCTCGCTGCCTGTGGCGCAGAGGGCGAGGACAACCCAGCCCCCGATGACGTGCAGGAACAGCAAGATACGAGGGGAGATGCGCATGATCCCTCCCCTGACGTCGACGCGCCACCGGACGCGGACGTTGCGGTGGACGCTCCTGACGCGGACCCGGTCGGCCCGCCTCCCTCGGACGCGCTCTTCTGCCTCGCGTGGGACGGCATGCTGCAGGACCGGCCCTCGGCGTCTCCCCCCGCTGACTGCCGCCCCCTGGCAGGTCGTGCGCGCTTCCACTGCGCCGAGCACTGGTTCTGGATCGCGTTGAGTGATGAGCTGGCGCTGCGCCGTGACGCGGATCGCCGTCTGACGGAGGTCATCGAGTTGCTCGACACGCCTGGCAGTGGCTTCGATGAAGATACGCGGCTGGGCCTGTCGCGCCTCTACGCGCTCCGAGGTCAGCTCCGCATGGCAAAGTTGGTCGAGCACGGCCGCTTCGACCTTCTGACGGCCATGCGAGCTGACTTCCAGCGCGTCACGGAGCTGGACCCGGAGAATCCGATCATCCCCAGCTTTGCAGATTCGCTCGACATGATCCTCGCCTACAACACGGGCGACACCGCCGCGCTGGAGGCGATGGAGCCTCGAATCTGGGCGAACGTGGAGCGCTGCCCGCTCGGGAACCTGCTCTCGATCTCGGGTATCGCCCTCGGTCTGCCGCTCTCGACCGGGTGGCCGCAGGCGATCGCGGAGTCGTTGACGGCATGGTCTTGCCACGGCGCAGACTTCTGCACGCAGAACACCTGGAAGGCGCCCTACGCGCGGCCGGGGCTCGCCTACCACTTCGGTGAGACCTACGCCCGCGTCGGTGATGGCGCCCGTGCGCGCACCTACTTCGAGGATGCGTTGCGAGCCGAGGGGGCGGCAGCATGGCCGTACCGCCGCTTCGTCGAGCAGACGCTGGGCGACCTCGACGCCTACCTCGCGGACTTCGCCGCCCTAGGGGATGACCAGGGCGCAGGTCCGCTGACCTACGCCGGGCAGACCTTCGGTTGTGTCTTCTGCCACACGCACGATCCGCCGGAGGGGCTGGTCCCCGACAACCGCCTCGGGCGGCACACCCTCATGCAGCCCTTCGACGATGGCGGTCCCGATCCGGTGGACCCGGTGGACCCGGTGGACCCAGGGCCCGGCAACGGGGCCTGTGACAACGCCGCTGACCTCGGCATTCTCGGCAGCAACACCGACATCGGTAGCACCGTCGGCAACTGCGCTACGGGCTGCCTCGGGCGCGGAGAGCCCTGCATCACGGCGTGCATGGAAGAGCGCTCCGGGCTCTCGTCCGGGTGCTCCGCGTGCTTCGGAGCGGTAGGCCAGTGCACCATCGACCGATGTGCGCTACAGTGCATTAGCCCGAGCAGCGCTGGCTGCCAGACGTGTCAGCGCAACAACTGCCTCCCCGCCTTCGAGCGCTGTGCTGGCATGGCGATGCCATAAGCGTGGGTTCGCCGGTGGGCCCGCCCTCCTCCCCCGAGACATCCGATGCCGAACGCACACCTCCCGCTCCTCCTCGGCTTCGCTTGTCTGGCGCTGGCCGCTTGCGGTACGGGATCCCCCTCGAAGGGCGTCCAAGCATGTCTCCGCGCCTGCGGTGACGGCTGCCCGGCGCCGGTGGGCCAACCCTGCGCGTCCGACGGCCGCCGCTACTGCAACGAGTGCGTCATCACCTGCTACGGCCTGAGCGTCGCTCCTCCCGAGACATGCGCTCCCCTCGGGGACGTGCAGGAGGACCCGCTGGAGGGTGATGACCCACCCCCCGAGGAGCCCGATAGTGACCCCGTGGACACTGTGGAGGACGAGGGCACGCAGCCCGTCGATGCTGCGCCGGACACACCCTCGGAGGACGCTGACGTGGCGGACGTGTCGGCGTGCCTCGACCAATGCCCCGTTGGGTGCCCCTCGCCTGAGCATTGGCCCTGCGCCTCCGACGGCCAGACCTACTGCAACGCCTGCGTGATTGGCTGCTACGGGCTGGAGCTGGCGGATGACGCGGTGTGCAGGCCGTGGGTGACCTGCTTGCCGCCGGCCGACGCATCGCCTGTGCCCTATCGGGTCTGGCGGCTCCCAGAGAACTGCTGGGATGCGGACGAAGGTTGGCTGCCCGACGAGGTATTCCACGACGAGGCGTCCTTCCGTGCGACGCTCCGCTGCGAGGGAGAGCCGACCATAGGGGTCGACTTCGAGCGGGAGAGGGTCGTTCGGGCGATCGTGCGCGAGAACCCCGTCGTGGAAGTGCGGGGTGTGGTGCGAGGCGACGCTGCCGGTGACGTGGCGCTCTACCTCTCGTCGCCCGCCTACTGCGGCGGCGCAGCGCCCCCTTCGAGCATGGTCTTCGTCGTGCTGGGGGCTGGTCAAGGGGCCGTGGACGTGCGAGCCTGTCTCTACGGTACGTGCGACTGGGGCGAGTTCCCGCCCCCCTGACTCCTTCCGCGGGTTCGTCGCGCGGAGGGGAGGAGGAGCCGATGAACTACCAGACCTGGATCCATGCCCTTCGTGGGCGCACCTTGCCCGTCGCGGCCATCGACCTGGACGCTCTGGAGCACAACCTCGCGATCCTCCTCGCAGCGCGGTCCAGGCCTAACGTTACCCTCCGCGTGGCCTCCAAATCGTTGCGGGTGCGCGGGTTGATCTCGTACCTCCATGAGCGCGGGGGCGGCGCCATCCACGGGGTGATGGCCTACAGCGCGATGGAGGCCTGCTGGTTGGCCCGCCAAGGGACCAGCGACATCCTCATGGGCTACCCCCTGAGCCAGCCGGACGAGGCTCAGCAGGTGGCGCGTGCTTGCGCTGAGGGGCATCGCATCATCCCCACGGTAGATGCGCCTGAGCACGTAGCGCTCCTCGACGATGCGGCGCGTGCGTGCGGCGTCACCCTGCCCATCTGCCTCGACATCGACATGTCGCTGCGAGGCCTGGGCGGTCGTGTGCATCTCGGCGTGCGCCGCAGCCCCCTGCGGCTCGGGTCCCACGTGCGCGCTCTGGCCCGGAGGGTCGCCGATGCCTCGCACCTCCACGTGCACGCGCTGCTGGCCTACGAAGCGCAGGTCGCAGGCATGGCAGACCACAACCCGCACGCACCCCTCCTCGACCCGATCAAGCGCTGGATCAAGAGCAGGTCGGTAGGGGTCGCTGTTGAACGCCGGGCCGCGGTGCTGCAAGCGCTCATCGCAGCAGGTGATGAGGTTCGAATCGTGAACGGCGGCGGCACGGGGAGCGTAGCGACCACCAGCGCCGACCCGAGCGTGACGGAGGTGACGGTCGGCTCCGGCTTCCTCTGTCCGCACCTCTTCGACGGCTACGACGGGCTCGCCCTCGAACCCGCTGCCTTCTTCGCCATCCCCGTCGTTCGCTCGTCGGATCCTGGCTTTGTCACCTGCGCCGGTGGAGGGCTGATCGCGTCCGGTGCCGTGGGCCCGGACCGGGCGCCGAGGGTCCACCTGCCGCAGGGCTTGGCGCCCACCTCGCTCGAAGGGTGGGGCGAGGTGCAGACCCCCTTCGACCGCACGCTCTGCCCCCTCCCCCTGGGGCTGGGATCGCCCGTCATCGCGAGGCACGCCAAGGCGGGCGAGCTCTTCGAACGCTTTAGCCGCGTCCTGTTGCTGCGAGGGGGCGAGATCGTCGATGACCTTCCCACCTATCGTGGAGAGGGACAATGCTTCGGATGATGTTCAGCCGGGCTTGGTGGCTCGTCGCCCTGCTCTGGTGCTGCAGCGAAGGGGAGCGTCGCGCGGCGGACGATGTGGCTCCACCCTTCGATGTCCAGGATACATCACCTGCGGATGAGCAAGCCTCCCCGGACGGCCGAGGCGATGACGCGGACGACGTGGCGGACGCGGACGCTGAGCCTCCCGGGACCCGTGCGTTGACCCACTGGGGAGACCCGCAGGCCTACTTCGACAGGCCCTTCCCCTGCGCGACCCGCTTCGATGCCGAGGGGCGCCTCGACGTGAGCGCTTACCCCAACCCGCGCAACAACCGCTTCGTGCGGGCGCTCCTGGAGATTCTGGCAGACGACGTGCGCGGCGCTCCACTGAGCGCGGGGATCTTCTTCCCGCTGTCAGGGCCCGTGGCGAGCGCGTCCCTGCCTCAAGGGCCCAGGACGCCAGCGGTGACGGACCCGGTGTTGCTGGCGCTGTTGGACGCCGCGCCCCACGAGCGCCTCCTCTGGCCCGTGACCCTGGCGTTCGAGGACGACGGAGGACCCTTCGGTGCTCCGAATCTCCTCTCGCTGCTCCCCTATCCCGGTGTCCCACTCTTGCCCGACCGGGCGTATGCCGCGATCGTGACGACCCGGGTGCTCGACGCCGCTGGCGCGCCTCTCCGGGCTTCGGCGGAGGTCGCCGCGCTCCTCGCGGACGAAGATGTGGCTGGGCTCGCGCCTCATCACGCCGCGACCCTCCGCAGGGTAGCGGACGCACTCCCACGCCTCAACCTCGCCCCCGAGGAGGTCGCCGCGTTCACCGTGATCCAGACCGGGCACCCGCTCAGGCAGATGGCCGCAGCGGTCGCATCGCTGCAAGAGCAGGCTACGCTGGAGCCTAGCGCCTGGATCCTCGAAGAGGTCCACCCGACCTTCTGCGTGCTGCGCACTGAGGTGGATATGCCCGTCTATCAAGCAGGCACACCGCCTTTCCAGCAGCGTGGTGGGGCTTGGGTATGGGAGGGAGAACGCTTGGTGCTACAGAGCGTCGAGCGCGCTCGTGTGCTCGTCACCCTGCCGACCGGAGGAGCGACGCCCCCTGCAGGCTGGCCAGCCGTGGTGTTCGTCCGAACCGGTGGTGGAGGTGATCGACCCCTGGTCGACCGCGGCGTGCGGGGGGCACCCGGGGGGCCTGCGCTGGAGCCAGGCACTGGGTACGCCGAGGACCTAGCGGCCGCGGGCATCGTCGGGATCAGCGTTGATGGCCCCCATGGCGGTCTTCGCAACGTCACGCAAGGAGACGAGCAGTTCCTCATGTTCAACATCACCAACCCGCCGGCCATGCGGGACAACATCCGACAGTCGGCCCTTGAGCTGGTGCACCTCGCTGACGCGCTGCCTGGCTGGAGCATCCCGCGTGGGTTGTGCGCCCACCCCGAGACCCAGGAGGTTTCCTCCATCGACCCGCATCGGGTGGGTCTCTTCGGTCACTCGATGGGCGCTACGATTGCCCCCCTCGCGCTCGCCTATGCGCCACTGTACCGGGCTGCTGTCCTGAGCGGCGCCGGGGGTAGTTGGATCGCCAACGTGGTGCACAAGGAACAGCCACTGCCCGTTCGCCCGCTCGCGGAGCTGACCTTAAGCTACGGCAGCCGGCGGCTCCACGAGCATGACATTGCGCTCTCGCTGCTCCAGTGGGCAGGCGAAGCGGCAGATCCGCCGCTCTATGGAGCAGCCATCGCTGGAGGAGAGGGGGCGTCTCGCGACCCTGTCCACATGTTGATGATCCAGGGGATCGCTGACACCTACATTCTACCTCCCATCGCCAACGCGCTGACGCTGGCCCTGCGCCTCGACCTGGGAGGTGAGGCTCTGGATACCACACACCCTGTCGCGGGTCGCTTCACCGGGATCGCGGGCCTCTTGGCATGGACCGGCGGGCGACAGCGCGCGCTGCCCATCGTCGGTGAACCCGGCCGGCGCACAGCCGTCGTCGTACAGCACTGGGAGGACGGCATCGAGGACGGCCACGAGGTGGCCTTCCAGCTCCCTGAGCCCAAGCACCAGGCCCGCTGCTTCTTCACCACAGCCTTCGCTGGCCTCGGCGGAGCGCCAAGCGTGGTCGCACCAGAGGGGCGTTGGTCCCCTTGTGACGCAGGCCCCTGACGGGCACCAGCCTCCAGCAGGCGGCGGGCTCGCCGCTCGCGCGTTGGTGCTGCGCGCTGCCTCCGAAGCTTCACCCAAGCGGCCGATGACCGCCATCGGCCTGTGACCTGTGGCGTCTACCCTGGGCGCGGCTGGCGACGCATGTCCGTCGACTGGCCTCTCTCCACGTCCGAAGCGCCTCATGCCGAATCCTCTTCGCCTCTTGTCTTGGGTGACCGTCGTCGCGTTCGTGGCCTGCTCGGACGATGCCGCCCAGAACGAGCGAGGCCGGGGAGATGGCGTGTCGGACGTCCAGGAGGTCGAGCAGGAGGAGGACGTGGCCGCGGAGCCCGACGCAGCCGGGGACTTGGCAGCGGAGGATCCCGCAGAGGACCAGGTAGACGCGATCCAACCTCCCGAAGCCTGCCCCTGCGACGGCGATGACTGCAGCGCGTCCGACGACGACTTCTGCGACGCCTTGAGCGGTCTCTGCGACGGGGGCCGGTGCTACGCGATGGGCACCCTGGAGCCGCTCCCGCACCACGCTGACGGCTACTGGGTGTCCGGGCTCGCGAGAGCCGCGGATGCTACGTGGGTTGCGTCGGCAGCGGAGGTCGCCTTGGAGCCGACGGGCATCGCCGAGGTGCGGCTGTGGAGCGTGCAGGACCCGACCAACGTGGTGGCCTTTGCAGGCGCTCGGTGGGTCGCCGCGCACCCCTTGGATGCCCAGGTGTTTGCCCTCGCTTACGCCGGGCGGGTGGACGTACGCAGGAGAGACGCAGAAGAACCCCTTTGGACCTTCGAGGGCGTGTCCGGCCCAGTCGCCTTCTCGCTTGACGGTGCGTGGTTGCTGGCCGCTGATGGCGGCGGCGCGCTGCGCTTCCCGGCCCTAGGCTTCCAATCCCTGGAAGACGCGAGCGCCTTCGTGCCCGTGCGCTACGACCACCCCGAGGACCGAGACGCACGGATGTGGGTGCTCGCGTTCAGCCCGGGCGGAGATCGTGTCGCCGTGGGCCGCGGTGTGAGCGGTCTAGGTAGCCCTGTTGGTGACTTGCGCTTCTTTGATGCCGCAAGCGGCGCGAGGTTGGCGACGCTCGAGTGTCCGGCATCCTCTGGGTCCTTCAGCAGCGACGGTCGTCTCTTCGCGGCGTCGTGCTGGAACTATGTCGGAATCTACGACGTCGACGCCGGGCGGCTGGAGGAGGCGTTGCCTGCCCCCAACTTGGCGCTTGGCGTCGCCTACTTGGAGCCCGATGCCGCAGGCGAGCGGCTCTTCGTGGGTAGCTTCGTCAATGTGGCGCGTGTGTTGCAACGGCAGCCTGGCAGCGCCTGGCGCTCGCTGGCCGCTGTTGATGCCCCGGGTATGCGTAGCGTCGTCGAGCTTCCGGATGGCTCGCTCGTCTTGGGCCCTTGGGCCGACCAACCCCCCGTTCGCTGGACGCCGGTGTGGCGCGCCAGGTAGGAGATCGTCACGCATGCGAACCACGTCATGGAGAGCCGCTGGCCTGCTCGTCATCGTTTGCCTTGTGGGTTGTACCGGAGGGAGCAAGCAACCCGAGAGCATGTCGGGGGAGGATGCACCTTCGCAGGACCTCGGGAGCGACCCAGGGAGCGAGGGTGATCCATCTCCACCTCCAGAGGAGGACCCAAGCGACGAGGTGCGCGCGGAGCTCAACGGCGAAGAGGACGCAGAGGACGATGAGCCAGGCCCGCGCTTCGATCCTCTCGTGCCCGTCGGAGCGGAGATCCACGAGCCAGTGCGTGGGCGGGTCGTACAACGCGGGACGATTCACCTGCACACGGGCTACAGCCATGACGCGTGTGACGGCGAAGTGTGGATGAAGAACGCGGACCCGGCCGAGGCCGATGGTGAGCGCATCCTGCAGGTCCCAGGGACATCGCACTTGTTGGTCGTTGAGGCGTTCGAGGCGTGCAACCGCGACGTGCGTCAGGCGGTCTGCGACGTGGCGCAAGACTTCCTCTTCCACACAGATCACAACGCCAACTTCCCCAGCTTCGAGTACCCTGATGTGCTGCTCTATCGGCCGGATCTCGGCGATGAGTTGATCGAGCGTGATGGGGCTCCCTCGGCCATGTGGCTCCGCTGCGCAGACGGACGGCGCGTGATGATGAGCGCAGGCGTCGACACACACCTACTTGCGTTCGGGCTGGAGCGGCACGTGGTCGAGGACATGGCCGAGCGGCGGCGCATCTATGGTTCGAAGACCGAGGAAGCCGTAGAGCTGCTTCGTGAGGCGGGCGCCCTGGTGGTCAGTGGCTACTCCGACGAGTGGGACGTTGATCTGCTCTTCGCGCTCCCCTTCGATGGCTTTGAAATCTACAACCCGGCGACGAATCTGCGGCGCAATCTCAACGCCACCATCGCTCTCGTCGCGCAGATGATTCGGCGGCCTGATGACGCGCCCCACCCCCAGTTCGCCCTGCTGCCGATCTTTGAGGAGAACGAGGAGAACCTGACACGGTGGTCCACCCTCGCCGAGCTGCGCCCAATCTTCAACTATCTGGGTACGAACGCGCACCAGAACGTGTTCAAGACGCCCTTGGTTCGCGGTGAGCGGGTCGACTCCTTCCGGCGCCTCATGAGCTGGTTCGCCAACTACGTGCTCGTCCCCGAAGGCCAGGAGCGCTACGACGACCGCGACTACAAGGCAGCCCTCGGCGCTGGACTGCACTACGGTGTGTTCGAGTACCTCGGGGTTGCCCGCGGGTTCGACTACCATGGCCGACGCGGTGACGACGTGTACGAGATGGGGAGCCGCGTGTCGTTGGAAGAAGGGCCGGTCACCCTACACGTGCGCATTCCCGAATTCTACGGTAGACTACCCCGCGGAGAGCGCGCTCCGGAGGTGTGGGCGCGTGTCCTGCGCGCAGAAGAGGGAGCATGGACCGAGGTCGCCCGAGGGGAGGATGACTTCAGCGTGACCGTCGAACAACCCGGTGTCTACCGCGTCGACGTTCGCATGGTGCCCCACCACCTCCGCCCCTGGCTCGGCACGCGCGCCGAAGAGTACATCCGCGAGGTGGTGTGGGTGTACAGCAACCCGATCTTCGTCGGGGTTCACCTCTAGGCAGGGCAGCGCCACAGACCCTTGCCTCTGGTCCGACATCCCGTCATCCTACCGCCCGGGAGGGTTCCGCGTTGCCTCGCGGGCAACCAGGGAGAAAGAGGGGGTCGGGATGGGGAATAAGCGCGCGCGGGTAAGGGGCACCGTCCTGGCGATGTTCCTAGGGTTCGCCTGGGTGACCCTTGCCGGCTGTGAGAGCGAGGGCGAGGAGAAGCCAGACGGTGTGAACTCGTTCGAGGATGTCCTCGACGAGGGGGTGCTCGATGGCGACGCCGATGCGGAAGAGGACTTGGGCATCTGTGAGTACTGCGATGCCGACGTCCCCGACTGGGACAACGACGCGGGGGGGGATCCGGATGGAGACCCAGGCGAGCGCGTGGACGCAGACCCCGATGACGCGGACGCCGATGGCGCGGACGCCGATGGCGCGGACGCCGATGACGCGGACGTCGATGACGCGGACGCCGATGACG